>Ga0307486_1001557_pt1 | contig 17284 bp, 13 predicted proteins | sample CBIW02metaG_FD_203663 | JGI IMG/M metagenome (GOLD analysis project Ga0307486, IMG submission 203663) | Sea-ice brine microbial communities from Beaufort Sea near Barrow, Alaska, United States - CBIW 0.2 | ecosystem: Environmental > Aquatic > Marine > Coastal | place: USA: Alaska | collected... | reverse complement strand
GAAGCGGCCAAATATGGCGTCAATACCGCGTTCGAGGGCATCGATATTGCTGCCGTCACTGCGTTCCGCGAGGGTATCGTCGCGAGCAAGTACAAGGGACTGCAGGGCCTGATCAAGGCTCGCGGGATCACCGTCATCGAGGGCGAAGGCCGTATGGTCTCCCCCACGACAGTTCAGGTCGGCGACGACATGATCGTCGGCAAGAACGTGATTCTGGCCACTGGTTCGTACTCTCGTTCGCTGCCCGGTCTTGAGATCGGCGGCCGCGTCATAACCAGCGAGACCGCACTCGCCCTGGACTACGTCCCCAAGAAGGTCGCCGTGCTCGGCGGCGGCGTCATCGGCGTCGAATTCGCGAGCGTTTGGAAGTCCTTCGGCGCCGACGTCACGATCATTGAAGCACTGCCGCACCTCGTTCCCAACGAGGAAGAGTCAGTCTCGAAGCAGCTGGAGCGGGCGTTCCGCAAGCGCGGTATCGAGTATTCCCTCGGCATCCGTTTTCAGAGCGTCACGCAGTCCGATGCGGGTGTCATTGTCACCCTGGAAAATGGTACGACCGTTGAGGCCGACCTTCTCCTCGTCGCAGTCGGCCGCGGCCCGGTCACTGCAGGGCTCGGCTTCGATGAGGTCGGCGTCACCATGGACCGCGGGTTTGTGCTCACGGATGAGCGCCTCGCCACGAACATCCCCGGCGTCTACGCCGTGGGCGATATCGTTCCTGGTCTGCAGCTCGCACACCGCGGATTTCAGCAGGGCATCTTCGTCGCCGAGGAAATTGCCGGGCTGAACCCGATCATCGTCGAGGACGTGAACATCCCGAAGGTCACCTACTGTGACCCCGAGGTGGCTTCCGTCGGTTACAGCGAAGCCAAGGCGGCCGACAAGTTCGGTGCCGACCAGATTTCCACCTACGAGTACAACCTCGGAGGAAACGGTAAGAGCTCAATTCTCGGAACCACAGGTTCGGTCAAACTCGTTCGGGTCAAGGACGGCCCCATCGTGGGCATTCACATGATCGGCGCGCGCGTTGGCGAGCTCATCGGGGAAGGCCAGCTCGTTGTGAACTGGGAAGCATACCCGGAGGACATCGCTCCGTTCGTGCACGCTCACCCGACGCAGAACGAAGCGATGGGTGAGGCCTTCCTGGCTCTCGCCGGCAAACCGCTTCACGCGATGTAGTCGGTACCCATCATTTTCATCCAATTTTTATATAAGCAAACGGTTTTGAAGGAGACATACGCATGAGCGAATCCGTCAGCCTCCCGGCACTCGGAGAGAGTGTCACAGAGGGCACGGTCACCCGCTGGCTCAAGAACGTGGGCGACCGCGTGGAGGTCGACGAGCCGTTGCTCGAGGTTTCGACCGACAAGGTGGACACGGAAATTCCGTCCCCGGTCGCCGGCATCATTGAAGCCATCCTGGTTCAGGAGGATGAGACCGTCGAGGTCGGCACCGCTCTCGTCACGATCGGCGATGGATCCGGCGCTGCCGCACCCGCTGCTGAGGCTCCCGCTGCTGAGGCTCCCGCTGCTGAGGCTCCCGCTGCTGAGGCGCCCGCTGCTGAAGCTCCGGCCGCTGAGGCGCCCGCTGCTGAAGCTCCGGCCGCTGAGGCGCAAGTTGCCGAGGCTCCCCCTGCTGAGGCTCCCGCCCCGGTTGCCGCTCCAGAGCCCGTCGCTGCCCCTGCACCTGCTGCGGCTGCTCCGGCACCCGCAGCTCCTGCACCTGCTGCGGCAGCTCCGGCACCCGCAGCGCCAGCCCCTGCGGCAGCACCTGCCCCGGCAGCCCCGGCACCCGCAGCGGCAGCACCTGCTCCGGCCCCCGTGGCAGCAGCCCCCGCCGCTCGTGCTTCACACGCCGGCACCAGTGGTTATGTCACCCCGATCGTGCGCAAGCTCGCGAACGAGGCCGGAATCGACCTCTCGACGATCAGCGGGACCGGAGTGGGCGGACGCATCCGCAAGGAAGATATCGTGCAGGCGGCCTCGGCTGTCCAAACTGACACTGCCGCCCCCGTCGTCGAGTCCTCGCCGCTGCGTGGCACTACACAGCCGATGTCCCGCCTGCGCAAGGTCGTTGCGGAGCGGGCCGTCATCTCGATGCAGTCATCCGCTCAGCTCACGACCGTGGTCGAGGTTGATGTCACCCGCGTCGCCATGCTCCGTGACCGGGTCAAGGGAGCGTTTGCCGAGAAGACCGGCAACAAGCTGTCCTTCCTGCCGTTCTTCGCTCTCGCTGCCGCCGAGGCGCTTCGTGCAATCCCGATCGTGAACGCCACGATCGAGGGCGACACGATCGTGTACCCGGCCCAGGAGAACATCAGCATTGCAGTCGACACCGAGCGAGGCCTGCTGACTCCCGTCGTGCGCAACGCCGGGGAACTCGACCTGGCCGGTTTCGCGGCTCAGATCGCCGACCTCGCGGCGCGCACCAGGGACAATAAGCTCAAGCCCGACGAGCTCAGTGGCGGAACCTTCACGCTGACCAACACGGGTTCGCGCGGCGCCCTGTTCGATACGCCCGTTGTGTTCCTGCCACAGAGCGCCATTCTCGGCACCGGAATCGTGTACAAAAAGCCGCTCGTTGTCACCAACGACGGTCTCGACTCCATCGCGATCCGTTCGAGCGTGTATCTGGCGCTGTCCTACGACCACCGCATCATCGACGGTGCGGATGCTGCCCTCTTCCTCACTACGATGAAGGCACGGCTCGAAGCCGGTGCGTTCGAGGGCAACCTCGGCATCTAATCGGCAACTTTGGCGCTGGGCAACTCAGTAGTCGAAAATCTCACGAAGACGCCAGCCGTCCTCGCCCTTGACCACAAGGACAGAGGCCGGCTGGCTCTTTTGTTGCCCGGGTGTCGGGGTCAACGCGACGACGGCCAGGTCGCCGTTTCGTTCGGCGAGGGACGGAAAGTAGTCCCCATAGTCGGGCAGTTCCCGGCCCGGTCCCCCCTGCTGACGCTCGCGCGCGTCGTAACTGTCCAGCGCCAGGATGGCCGACCCGGTCTGATCCACCGCGACCAGGCAGACGAGGGATGCGGCGGCGAGGCAGGTCGCCCGTCGAGCGAGCAAGGCCGGCACGGCCGCCACCGGGTCGTCCCCCGCTATGACTGACTGGTCCGCTGTTCCAGCGTCAGCCGGACCAGGGCCGGAACCCTTTTCCGTGTCGGTGGCTGAACCAGCTGGCAGTTCGCCGGTTACCGGCGGACGGTCGGTGGTTGATGACGGAACGGGGGGTGTCGACGGGCCGGGGGATCGTGCGGAGGCGCTCTCCCCGGATTGGCTGGATCGCCCTGCTTCGCCCGCCCGCCCGGACACCGGAAACAGCGTCGGCCCGACCACGAGGATGCTGATGCAGCCGAGAACTGCCACCAGGAGGGGCCGCCGACGCCCATGCAGCCGTTTGCGCAGCGCGTGCCCGGCCGCCGTGAGCGGATGGAAATCCACTGCGCTCTCGAGCGCCCGCCCCAGCCGCGCTCGATCGTGCAGCCCCCGCACGTGTACAGTCTCGCGGCCGAAGAATTCCCGAAGTCCGTCGCTCGTGCGGCCGAAGATACTGCTCGGGACCCGATTCGCGAGTCCGCCAGCGATGCCATGCCCAGAATCATCGCCGAGATCATTTCGTGATTCGGTGGCGACATCGAAAATGGAGGCGCTATCGACGTCACCCGCGTGGACGTCAGCGTCGTTGAAGTCAGCGTCGTCCCGCTCGGCTTCGTCCCGGTCGGCTGGATACCGCTTCGACCCGCTCGAGCCGCCTCCCGTTCCGAAGGCCTGCCGTAGCCGCACACTGTCAACCGACCGCGGCCTCTCCTGGGTCGCAGGACTGTTCACCGCCTGTGCATTCGCATCCTGCTGAAGGGCGACGTGAAAGCCGCGAAGGGGCAGTGCGTCGGCCCAGTCGAAAAGGTCATGCTCGAGGGCTCTCAGAACCGAACCGCGGCCCGCCCCACCGTCGGCCAGTGCCGAGTCTGATCGGACGTGGGTCGGGTCTACGGCAGCCTCGAATCTGCGAATGGGCAGAGACTCGCCCTCGCGGCCGGAGATCGACTCATCGAGCGCGTCCCAGAGAGTGTGCACCACGATTTCGAGCCGCGAATAGTCGCCTCGCAGCAGCTGCATCCGTTCTCGGGGAACATCACTGAACCGTCGAACGGCGCCGAATCCCGTCAGGACGGCGCGGCCATTCGTATCGAGCAGAATTGTGGCCTGGCTGACGTTCCCGTGCGCAAAGCCGGCCGTGTGCATGGCGTCGAGGGCCACGGTGACCGGGGCCAGAAGAGTGACGACTTCGCCGGGTGACAGCTGGGGGTGCTCGACCAGGTACCTCGCCAGGGATCCACCGGCCAATCGTTCCAGGACCAGACAGATACGACCATCACCCAGTTGGGCCACGTCCAGCAGACGGACGAGGCCGGGAGCAGCCGCTGACGTGAGTACGGCGATATCGAGTTCGATGCTCGCCGCAGCCGTATCGATGCGGAACACCTTCAGGGCCACCGCGCTGCCGGCGCCGGAGTGTCCCAGGTACACCTCGGCCCGTTCTCCCGAGCCGAGCAACCGGACCACACGGTGTCCGGCAATGACGGTGTCGGTGTCCGCCGCGGCCGTGGCCGCCTCGTCTGGTTCTCTGTCTGCTCTCACGGGAACATGATCGAGCGTGACCCGCACTGTGCGACGAGGGCATCCTGCATCCGTGCACAACATGATGTCGGCGCCAGTGTGGAGGACGGGAGTGATGGTGCAGCGCGACCCTGAGCGAGGATGTCTGCGCCGCTGCCGCGCACGCAAGTTGTGCCCCCTAGACTGGTCAAATGCTCGACTTTGTCGTCGCGGGGCTAAGCGCCAACTCCGTGCCGTATGTTGAGGGCCTTGAGCTCCAACGCGCAGTCCATCGTTCCGTCGTCGCCCGAGAGCGACCGGACACCGTCCTCCTCCTGGAGCACCCGGCTGTGTATACTGCCGGGAAACGCACCCTGCCGGAGGAACGCCCGATCGATGACACGCCGGTCGTCGACGTCGACCGAGGTGGCAAGATCACCTGGCACGGTCCCGGGCAGCTGGTCGGCTATCCGATCCTGCACCTGCGGGAACCCGTTGACGTCGTCGGATACGTTCGGTCACTCGAAGACATCCTGATCGAGGTTCTGATCGGTTTCGGCATCGACGCCGTGCGGGTCGCCGGACGATCCGGCGTGTGGGTCGGGCCATCCGGCCATGAAGACAAGATCGCCGCTATCGGAATCCGGGTCGCGCAGGAGGTGACGATGCATGGATTCGCGCTCAACTGCAGCAACTCGCTCGAGCCCTACTCCCGCATCATCGCCTGCGGAATTCGCGATGCCGGCGTGACCACGATGACCCGCGTGCTCGGACGCACCGTCGACCCCAGCGAACTGATCGAACCCATCACAGCGGCTTTCCTTCGCACGACAAGCCTGAATCCCGACACCGCCACCCCCGTCACCCCCGCCTCCAACTCCAACTCCAACTCCAACTCCAACTCCAACTCCAACTCCACGAGCCTCGACCCCGTCAGGATCAACGCATGAGCGCAGCACCCGAAGGTCGCAAACTGTTGCGCCTGGAAATTCGAAACGCGGAAACACCGATCGAACGCAAACCTTCCTGGATCAAGACGGTTGCCAAGATGGGTCCGGAATATCAGAAACTGCAAAGCCTGGTCAAGAGTGAGAATCTGCATACCGTGTGCCAGGAAGCCGGATGCCCGAACATCTTTGAATGCTGGGAGGACCGCGAAGCGACCTTCCTGATCGGTGGTTCGCAGTGCACGAGGCGGTGCGATTTCTGTCAGATCGACACCGGCAAGCCGGCCGACTACGACACCGATGAACCACGCCGGGTGGGTGAATCCGTCGTGACCATGAATTTGCGCTACGCCACGGTGACCGGGGTTGCGCGCGACGACCTGCCCGATGAGGGCGCCTGGCTCTATGCCGAAACGATCCGTCAGATTCATCAGCAAAGCCCGGGGACCGGGGTCGAGATTCTCGTGCCGGACTTCTCCGGCAATCCGGAGCATCTCGCCCAGGTCTTTGACGCCAAACCCGAAGTCTTCGCCCACAACGTGGAGACCGTTCCACGCATCTTCAAGCGCGTCCGTCCGGCGTTCCGCTACGACCGTTCGCTCGACGTACTCACTCAAGGCCGCGATGCCGGAATGATCACCAAGTCCAACCTCATTCTCGGCATGGGCGAGAATCGGGCCGAGGTCACCCAGGCGCTGCACGACCTGTACGAAGCCGGCACGGACATCATCACCATCACGCAGTACCTGCGCCCGAGCGCCCGGCACCTGCCGGTCGCCCGCTGGGTGCGTCCGGAGGAATTCGTCGAACTCAACGAGGAAGCCAAGGAGATCGGCTTTCTCGGGGTCCTCTCTGGCCCCCTCGTGCGCTCCTCCTATCGTGCGGGTCGGCTGTGGGCCCAGTCCATGGTCGCGAGCGGCCGGGAGATCCCTGCGGAATTGCGCCAACTGGCGGATGCCCAACTCGGTTTTGCCCAGGCCGTCTCGTGACGAGATTCGGTTACGCGACGTTCGAGTGACTAGGTAGTCTTATACCCATGGCACGCAAGGAAAAAACCCCCAAGAAACCAAAACAGCCCGGCCGCTTGAAGCAAATGTGGCAGGTGTTCCAGATGACGAGGCGTTACGACTCGAACATCGTCTGGATACTGGTTTTGGCCTTCCTTATACCCGTTCTGATCAGCCTGGCCCTGGCACTGTTCATCTCCGGCAGCAATGTCTTCACGATGGTGCTCTGGATCGTCGCCGGTGTGCTCGCCGGAATCCTGGCCATGCTGATCATTTTAGGTCGTCGTGCCGAGAAGGCCGCGTATTCGCAGATCGAGGGTCAGCCCGGGGCTGTGGGAGCAGTATTGCGCAGCTCTCTGAAACGCGGTTGGGTCGGCAGCGAGATGCCGGTGTCGGTCAACGGCAAGACCCAGGATGCGGTCTATCGTGCGGTCGGTCGTGGGGGCGTCGTGCTGATCAGCGAGGGTCCCAAGACGCGGACCGCCCGCATGGTCGACGAGGAAAAGCGCAAGGTCGTGCGTATCGGCGGCAACGTCGGCGTGACGGTGATCTCGGTCGGACCCGACCAAGACGCCGTGCCTCTGCACAAGCTGGCGCGCCGTCTGACTCGGATCAAGCGCACGCTGACCAAGGCTGAGGTGCTCGCCGTGAATAATCGCCTCAACTCCATGGGCACAAAACTCCCCATTCCCAAAGGTGTCGACCCGATGAAGGCGCGCCCGCAGCGCGGTTAAGCGCACACTGAAAGAACGAAGGGCCGGGGGTAACCCCGGCCCTTCGTCGTTGTCGCAATTTGCCCCGCTAGCGGCGGATGAGGGCCGTTCCCGCGATCTTGTCGTGGAAACCACGCTGGTCGGAATCCCAGACCAGCGCCGGAAGCGCGATGCCCAGGAGCACGGAGCGCACAACTGGACGCCACAAGCCGACCCACCCGCCGTGGATCGAAATAAGGCGCAGCCCGACCAGTCGATGTCCGATGCTGCCGCCAATGGTTGGAATGAACACGATTTGCAGAATCACGAAGATGATCAGATTGGCGGCCGGGTCGTAGTTGAAGAACATCACGGAGACCGCGATGGCGATCGCCCAGTCGATCGCGAAGCCGAGCAAGCGTCGCCACGGACGGCCAATGGAATTGGGCCCGTCCGGGGGAAGCCCCAGGCGCTCCCCCGGCCATTTACTCGGTGGAAGCTGACCAAAAGTGTTCGGGCGGGAGCTGGAATCTGGCACCCGATGAGTCTAGCGACGAGGCGTCCCTGTAACATGGGCGAAACACAAGCGTCACGGCACAGTAACGCAGCGCTACTAATCTCAGTGAAACCGATGTGGCCGATTCGGCCGTTTCACGCCCTCGTCGTCTGGAGTTAATCCGCATGTTCCGCGATTCGTCCGAAGTGCTCAAATTCATCAAAGATAATGACGTCAAGTTTCTTGACATTCGTTTCACCGATCTGCCCGGTGTGCAGCAGCACTTCAACATTCCGGCATCCACCGTCGACGAAGAGTTCTTCACCGTCGGCCAGATGTTCGATGGATCGTCGATCCGCGGTTTCGCGTCGATCCACGAATCGGACATGCAGCTCATTCCCGATGTTTCGACCGCGTACCTGGATCCGTTCCGCACGGAGAAGACGCTCATCATGCTCTTCGACATTTACAACCCGCGCAACGGTGAGATCTACTCCAAGGACCCTCGTCAGGTAGCGAAAAAGGCCGAGAAGTACCTCGCCTCCACGGGAATCGGCGACACCGCGTTCTTCGGTTCCGAAGCGGAGTTCTACATCTTCGATGACGTGCGCTACGAAGTGAACCAGCACACGAGCTATTACAAGGTCGACTCGAGCGAGGGTGCCTGGAACTCAGGGCGCGAGGAAGCGGGCGGAAACCTCGCCAACAAGACCCCCTTCAAGGGCGGTTATTTTCCGGTCAGCCCGGTGGACCAGCACGCCGACATGCGCGATGACATCTGCCTCAAGCTGATTGAATCGGGCCTCGTACTCGAGCGCAGCCACCACGAGGTCGGCACCGGCGGCCAGGGCGAGATCAACTACAAGTTCGACACCATGGTGCACGCGGCGGATGACCTGCTCAAGTTCAAGTACATCGTCAAGAACACGGCGCACGACTGGAACAAGACCGCGACGTTCATGCCTAAGCCGCTGTTCGGCGACAACGGATCCGGGATGCACACCCACCAGTCGCTGTGGGCCGAAGGCAAGCCGCTGTTCTACGATGAGGCCGGCTACGGCGGACTTTCGGATGTCGCCCGCTGGTACATCGGTGGCCTGCTCAAGCACGCCCCCGCAGTGCTCGCCTTCACCAACCCCACGGTCAACTCATATCACCGTCTCGTTCCCGGCTTCGAAGCTCCGGTCAACCTGGTTTACTCGGCCGGTAACCGTTCGGCATCGATCCGCATCCCGATCACCGGAACCAACCCGAAGGCCAAGCGCCTGGAGTTCCGCGCACCCGACGCGTCCGGCAACCCGTACCTCGCCTTTGCGGCACAGCTCATGGCCGGCCTCGACGGTATCAAGAACCGGATTGAGCCGCACGAGCCCGTCGACAAGGACCTCTACGAGCTTCCGCCCGAGGAAGCCAAGAACATCCCGCAGGTGCCCGCGTCCCTTGAGGAAGCATTGCAGGCCCTCGAGGCCGACCACGATTTCCTGCTGGCCGGAAACGTGTTCACCCCCGAATTGATCGAAACCTGGATCGAGTACAAGCGCGAAAACGAGATCAAGCCGCTGGCACAGCGTCCGCACCCGTTCGAGTTCGAGCTGTACTACGGGGTCTAGCCCTGGCAGCACCACGCCGTCGCAACACGGATGGGATCGCATCTTCGGATGCGGTCCCATCCGTGTTTCTCCAAGCGGTGTATGGAGTCTGGCTGCCCCTGTTCCCGCTTCCGAGGAATCTAGCCGTCGGTTGGCACTCGACGCTCCACGGGGCCGTAGAAGAGTCGCTCGAATACGGCACGGGAACGCCGGGTCACGGCGAGGTAATCGTCCTCCAGCTGGTTGCCGGAACCGGGCGGATATTCCATAACACGGGCGATGCCTTCCAGAGCCGCACGATCGGTGGGCAAAGCGTTCGAGGTGTGGTTAGTCCAGAGTGTGATCGCCGAGCGGGCGCGAGACGCGAAGATCCAGGCGCTGCGCAGCACCGCTGCATCCGCTGACGATACCAATCCGGCGTTGACAGCTTCGGACAGTGCCGACAGTGTTGACGTGGTGCGCAACGCCGGAACGGCCGCGGCATGTTGCAGTTGCAGCAGCTGAACCAGCCACTCCACGTCGCTGAGCGAACCGCGTCCCAGTTTGAGGTGCCGGTTCGGGTCGGCGGCCTGCGGCAGACGTTCGCTCTCCACCCGAGCCTTGATGCGGCGGACTTCGCGCACGGCCTGGTCGCTGATGGCGGCGGGGTACCGCACGTCGTCGGCCACAGCCTCGAAGTCCCGCAGCAAACCGGCGTCACCGGCGACACCGCGTCCCCGGAGTAGCGCCTGGGCTTCCCAGGTCAGCGACCAGCGGCGATAGTACGCCTGGTAGGAGTCGAGTGAGCGCACCACGGGTCCGTTGTTGCCTTCGGGCCGCAGCCCAATGTCCAAATCGAGTGGCAGACGGGGGTCTTCGGTGAGCCGGTTGAGTTCACGCACAATGTACTGGGCACGTTCGTTGGCCGCTTCAGCCTCGAGGGCTCCGGCGCGGAACACGTACATGACGTCGGCGTCGGAGCCGAACCCGAGTTCGGCACCACCGAACCGGCCCATGCCGATAACACCGAATTCGATACCATCGCCGTCTGGCGCGTCCCCATCGGCCGACGCGGCTCCTCCCTTACCGATCAGGTCTCCCCCACGTATGGCGGCAATCACACCCTGAATATAGGTGGCGTTGATGTTCGTGAGACCCTGACCGAGTTGGTCGAGTTCGATCTGACCGAGCAGCGACGCGAAGGCCAGACGAAGCATCTCGCGGCGGCGGGCCGTGCGGAGAATGGTCGCCGCGGCATCCGGGCTCTTATGCCGGCTCAGCACAGCCCTGGCCTCGTCCTGGAGGGCTATCAGCGGCCGCGGCTGTAGGTCGGCTCCATCTTCGAGCCAGGCGACTGCCTCTGGAATCTTCTCCAGCAGTTCGCCGATGTACCGGCTGCCCGACAACACCCTGGTGAGACGCTCTGCGGCTCCCGAGGAGTCGCGCAACATACGCAGGAACCAATACGTCGACCCGAGGTTGTCGCTCAATCGCCGGAAGGCCAGAAATCCATAGTCAGGGTCGGCTCCCTGTGACAGCCATTGCAAGAGCACGGGGAGGAGATGCCGCTGAATGGCTGCACGCCGAGACACTCCCCCGGAGATCGCCGCGATGTGGGCGAGGGCCCCCTTGGTGTCGATAAAGCCGATTGCAGCCAGCCGGGCCTCGGCCTGCGCACTGGTCAGGTTCAGACCCTCCGCCGGAAGGGACGCGACTGCCGACAGGAGGGGGCGGTAGAAGAGCCGCTGGTGCAGGCCGCGAACCCGTTGTTTGGTCTCTGACCAGCGGCTGGTCAGCCCGGCAGCGCTGGTGGCCAGACCGGTCGACCGAGCCAGCACCCGCAGATTCGCTTCGTCGCGCGGAACCAGATGGGTACGACGAAGTTTCTGCAACTGCAGCCGATGTTCCATCAGGCGCAACATGCGGTAGTCCCTGGCGAATTCGGCTGCTTCCGCTCGGCCCACGTACCCGGCGGTGGCCAGCGCGGCCAGGGCCGGGAGCGTGCCGGCCTGGCGAATGTCGGGGTCGGCCTGACCGTGCACGAGTTGAAGCAGCTGCACCGTGAACTCGATATCGCGTAGTCCGCCCGGCCCGAGTTTGAGTTGCACTTCAACCTCGTCGTCGGGGATATTCTCGGTGACCCGTTCCCGCATCCGTTGGACGGATTCGACGAAATTCTCTCGGCTGGCGCTGCTCCAAACCTTGGGCGTTACCGCCTCAATGTAGCGGGCTCCGAGCGCCTGGTCACCAGCCAGGGTGCGTGCTTTGAGCAGCGCCTGGAATTCCCAGCTCTTCGCCCAGCGGTCGTAGTAGGCCAAATGTGATTCGATGGACCGCACGAGAGCACCGCTCTTGCCCTCCGGGCGGAGGTTGGGGTCGACCTCCCACAACTCTGGTTCAACTCCGGACTCGTTGAGACCCCGCATGATCAGCACGGCTAGCCGAGTGGCGATTTCGACGGCGCGGGAACTTTCCAGACCGGCGGTTTCATCCCCGTCAGCGACGAAAATCACGTCTACGTCGCTCACATAATTGAGCTCGCTCGCGCCCGCTTTGCCCATGCCGATAATGGCCAGACGGGTGGCGCGGACCTGTTCCGTCGGAAATACTCCGCGCCCGGCCGTGTCGCCGCTGCACATGGTGCGAGCGACCGCGAGGGCGGCTTCGAGCGCCGCCGTTGCAAGGTCGGACAAGGTGCGGGCAATGCCATCGAGGCCCGCAACGGGGTCATCCTGTTCAAGGTCGAAGGCTGCAAGTTCGGCGAGACGCCGACGGTAGCGCACCCGCAGAGCGATCCAGGCGGTATCATCGACCACATCGGAGAAGCCCGCAGACGCTCCGACGGAGTCCAACAGGTCGCGGATCAGATCGTCGACGTCGGGCAGGACGCTCAGCGGTGTCGAGAGGACCGACAATTCTTCGGGGTGCCGGAGGAAGAACTCGGTGAGCCCGCTGGAGGCTCCGAGAACTTTCAGTAGTCGCCCGGTCGCCGCTGGCGACCCAAGGAGTGCGAACAATTCAGCGGAGTCCTGTCGCAGCAAGGCGGACAATGCGACGAGCGCGGCATCCGGGCTGGCCGTCGCCGCGAGTAGTGGCAACAGCGCGCGCGTATCGGTCACCCGGTCGGTTGGACCGGTGGCACTGTGTGGACTGCTCGCACCCAGCTCAGCGACCTCCTGAAGGCGAGCCCGAACCTCGGCGAGGTCAACGAAACCGACCCGAACAAGTTCGGTCAGGGTCAATTGCATACGCTCCATCGCGGGTGATTCCTTCAACTAGTCGGCACTGGTTCCAGGCTCTCGGTGACTGACGTGTTCACGCCAACCGCATCTCATGTGAGCCAGACCAGGGCGGGCGCCCCGCTGAGCCCACGGCACGTGCCGGGAGCCCCGGCCGGCATCCGACGAATGCTCGTAAGATGCCGGTGCGGAGATACCGGTGACGAGTTAGAGCATTTCCAGGTTTTTGCGCAGTTCGAACGGGGTGACCTGCGACCGGTAGTCACGCCACTCCTTCCGCTTGTTCAACAGAACATAGTTGAAGACCTGTTCGCCGAGCGTCTCGGCGACGAGCTCCGAGTCCTCCATGTACTGGATAGCGTGATCGAGACTGGCCGGCAGCTGCGTGTACCCGAGCGCACGACGCTCGGTGTCGCTGAGGCTCCAGACGTTGTCTTCGGCTTCGGGCGGCAACTCGTAATCCTCTTCAATGCCCTTGAGGCCGGCGGCCAGCATGAGCGAATACGCGAGGTAGGGGTTGGCAGCGGAGTCAATGGCTCGGTACTCCACACGAGCACTCTGGCCCTTGTTGGGCTTGTAGAGGGGCACACGTACCAACGCTGAGCGATTGTTATGGCCCCAGCACACGAAGCTCGGGGCTTCGTCGCCGCCCCACAGCCGCTTGTAGGAGTTGACGAACTGGTTGGTCACCGCTGTGATCTCCGGAGCATGCTTGAGCAGTCCTGCGATGAATTGGCGGCCGATCTTCGACAGCTGGTACTGGGCGCCGGCCTCGTAGAACGCGTTGACGTCGCCCTCAAACAGTGACATGTGCGTGTGCATACCGGATCCGGGATGCTCCGACATGGGTTTGGGCATGAACGTCGCGTAGACGCCCTGCTCGATCGCAACTTCTTTGACCACGGTTCGGAAGGTCATGATGTTGTCTGCGGTGGTGAGCGCGTCCGCATAGCGCAGATCAATTTCGTTCTGGCCCGGACCGGCTTCGTGGTGGCTGAACTCCACGGAAATACCGAGGTCTTCGAGCATGCGCACTGAGCGGCGGCGGAAGTCGTGGGCGGTTCCGCCGGGAACGTTGTCGAAGTAGCCGGCCTTGTCGACCGGAGTCGGACCATTCTTGCCGTACTTGGACGACTTGAGCAGGTAAAACTCGACCTCGGGGTGGGTATAGAAGGTGAATCCGCGGTCGGCAGCTTTGGCGAGGGTGCGCTTGAGCACATTGCGCGGATCGGCCACGGCCGGCTGGCCGTCGGGCGTGGTGATATCGCAGAACATACGCGCGGTCGGATCGACTTCACCGCGCCACGGCAGAATCTGGAATGTGGTCGGATCCGGGTGGGCCAGGACATCCGCTTCAAAGGAACGGGTGAGGCCCTCGATAGCGGAGCCGTCGAAACCGAGGCCTTCGTTGAAGGCTCCCTCGACCTCGGCGGGGGCTATGGCCACCGATTTGAGGGTGCCGACGACATCCGTGAACCAGAGTCGAACGAACTTGATTCCTCGCTCCTCGATGGTCCGAAGAACGAAGTCGCGCTGCTTGTCCATTCACGCTCTTTCTGATTGCTCCAACAGGTACGTATCTACATATCTAGTCTCTAGGCTACTGGCTCCGGGCCCGATTGCTTGCCTGACTACACTTGTCGCATGCAAGATTCGACAGCACCCGAACCCGCCCCGAACGTTTCTGGCGCCGATGACACGGTTCAACACCCCTACCGTGCGACAGCCGGACCCAGGCGGGTGCGCACTCGCCACTTTCAGAATGCCAAGTCGCAGGGGATCCCGATTACCGGCCTGACCAGTTACGACATGCTGACCGCGGAAATTTTCGACGAGGCAGGGATCGATTTTCTGCTGGTGGGCGATTCTGCCGGCAACAACGTCTTCGGATACGAGACCACGCTCCCGGTCACCGTCGACGAGCTCATTCCCCTGACACGTGCGGTAGCTCGCGCGGTTACTCGCGCGCTCGTCGTTGCCGATATGCCGTTCGGTTCGTATGAGAGCGGTCCTGACCAGGCACTGGCGACCGCCGTGCGATTCATGAAGGAGGCTCAGGCGCACGCCGTGAAGCTCGAAGGCGGCCAGCGCAGCCACAAACAGATCAGGCGTATCGTCGCGGCAGGGATCCCCGTGATGGGCCACGTGGGCTTCACTCCACAGAGCGAACATGGTTTGGGTGGCCACATCATTCAGGGTCGAGGCGAGGCCGCCGAGGAACTTATCGCGGAAGCCCTCGCCGTGCAAGACGCCGGGGCGTTTGCCGTGGTGCTGGAAATGGTTCCGGCGACGGTTGCCGCACGCGTGACGGAACGACTCTCCATCCCGACCATCGGGGTCGGTGCCGGGCCGTCCGTGGACGGTCAGTTGCTCGTCTGGACCGACTTCGCCGGGATGACAAGCGGTCGGGTCCCGAAATTTGTGCGCCAATACGCCGACGTGCGGGCGGTGCTGACGGATGCTGTGCATCGGTTCACCGCCGACGTCGGATCAGGCGCCTACCCGGCTCCCGAGCACAGCTACGAGTAGAGCCCCCCCCCTGCCGACTCTGCCTGCGCTGGGGTCAGCGAGCCTCTCGGGCATCGTCGTCCGACCACTTGGCACTGTTCTCGCGCAGCTTCTCAAGGGCATGGGCGGCTTCGTCGCGCGTGGCGAACGGCCCGACCCGATCAAGCGACGTCGACTGGAAGCCCTGCTCGACTTCGCCGGTGCGCATGTTGTACCAGAATGCGTGTTCTTTGTTCTCGGCCATAAGCTTGATCCTATGCCTAAGGATTCAATCGGTCATCTCATCCCGGGAACGGTGTCACCGACCCGTTCCGTTCCATCACACATCATCCGGCCGGAGTACGTCGGAAAGAAGGGGCCGGCCAACTTCACCGGTTCCAACGTCTATTCGCCCGAGAAAATCGAGCTCATTCGCGAGTCCGGCCGCATCGCCGCCGAGGCCATCGCCGCTGTCGGACGGGCCGTCATCCCCGGCGTGACGACCGAGGAGCTGGATCGGATCGGTCACGACTACATGGTGGCCAACGACGCCTACCCGTCCACGCTCGGCTACCGCGGCTACCCGAAATCGTTGTGCAGCTCGGTGAATGAGGTCATTTGCCACGGAATCCCCGACAACACGGTGCTTGAAAACGGCGACATCGTCAACATTGACATCACAGCGTTCAAGAACGGCGTTCACGGTGACAGCAATGTCACGTTTATCGTCGGCGAAGCCAGTGCAGAGGTGACGTTGCTGGTCGACCGAACCAGGGAGGCGCTCGCCCGCGGGATTAAGGCCGTTGCTCCCGGGCGCCAGGTCAATGTGATCGGACGCGCCATCGAGTCCTACGCCAAAAGGTTCAACTACGGTGTCGTACGCGACTATACCGGGCACGGAGTCGGTGAGGCGTTCCACTCGGGACTCATCATTCCGCACTACGACGCGCCGCAGTATGACACTGTCATGGAGGTGGGAATGGTCTTCACCATTGAGCCGATGCTCACCATCGGTACCAGCGACTGGGACATCTGGAGTGACGACTGGACAGTGCTCACGCGTGACCGGAGCATGACCGCCCAGTTTGAACACACCCTCGTCGTAACCGAGCGCGGTGCCGAAATCCTGACTCTGGTCTGACAGACTTTCTCGGAACGGATAGATTCAACACATGACGGCAACGACGGCAATCGGCATCGACATCGGCGGTACCGGAATCAAAGGTGCCGTGGTTGATCTCTCGACCGGGGAGCTTCTCTCCGATCGGGTGAAGCTGGCCACTCCGAAGGGCGGTCGCCCGCAGGACATCGTCGAGACCACTCGCGCCCTCCTCGCGACCGTATCGAAGGGCGCTGGCGAGCTGCCGGTCGGCGTCTGCTTCCCGGCAGTCGTGAAGTCCGGACACACCATGTCGGCGGCGAACGTATCGCCAAAGTGGATCGGTCTGGCCGCCGAGGCCCTGTTCGAAAAGGGCCTCGGTCTGCCGATTCATTTTGTCAACGACGCGGATGCTGCCGGGTACGCCGAGGCGCAGTTCGGTGCGGCCAAGGGCGTGGACGGCGTTGTGTTGCTGACCACCCTCGGTACCGGGATAGGCTCAGCGCTGCTCAACAATGGTGTGCTGGTTCCCAACACGGAACTCGGTCACCTGGAGATCGATGGCTACGACTACGAAACCCGGGCGGCCTACTCCGCCAAGGAGCGTGAGGATCTGAGCTGGCAGAAGTGGGCGGCTCGCCTGCAGAGGTACTACTCGACGCTGGAATTACTCTTTTCCCCCGACCTCTTCATCGTTGGCGGCGGGGTCTCCAAGCACCACGAGAATTTTCTGCCCCTGCTCCGTCTGAAGACACCCATCATCCCGGCTGTGCACCGCAACAACGCCGGCATTCTCGGCGCGGCTGCCCTGGCCGCCCGGTATCCCCGCTGATCCAACGGGCGGGGGCCGACCCGGCCGATTCGACTGCACCCGATTCGACGGCACCCGATTCGAGTGTGCCCGGTCCGAGGCGCCTGCAAGCCTGGCGGCAGTGTGGCTCGGACAACGCGCGGGCCCGAAGGACCGGTGGGGAATGGGCCGGCTAGTACGCCGGGTTCTGTCCAGGTGTTTGCACACCGTCGACGGCCATCTATCTCGTGACTACGTTGCCGCAGCCCTCTAGCGGCCTACCCGAAAGCTCGGCGAGCCGCCTCAACGCTTCCTGTCTGACCTTGCTCCGGACGAGGTTTACCTAGCCGACCAGGTC
>Ga0307486_1001554_pt1 | contig 17302 bp, 14 predicted proteins | sample CBIW02metaG_FD_203663 | JGI IMG/M metagenome (GOLD analysis project Ga0307486, IMG submission 203663) | Sea-ice brine microbial communities from Beaufort Sea near Barrow, Alaska, United States - CBIW 0.2 | ecosystem: Environmental > Aquatic > Marine > Coastal | place: USA: Alaska | collected... | reverse complement strand
ATTCCACTCTTTTCTCGATAGCTTTTTAGGTAGATCTCACAGCTTTCCTCATTTGGAAAATGATGGATAAATTCAATGATATTCATGGCTTTGTGTATTTTTAACCAAGAAAAGGCATTTATATAAATTATGAAAATAATTGACATAGGCTGTCACATAATATTTGGCTACGTGCAGGATTCCGTAGAGTCATATTTTTTTATGTCATTTATTCATTTCCGAGATTACAGAGGTTTCAAAGAAATAAGATTTTTATTGAACTATAAAGCTCACCAAGTAACGCAAATAACTTTTCCCGGTAGTAAGTAGGTTATTGAAAAAAACCAATGCCAATCATGAGCGAATTTTGGCTGAAAAAACGTGTAAAAAAGAGCTGGTGTTCAACCAAAAACAGCCAGCCAAAATTCCGGTACTTTTCATCACCTCATAGTCTCATCAAAAATCGAAAGTTAATTTGTTAAATACAGCGATCTGATATAAAATTGAGTGTCCTTTCACCAAGAAAAAATGCGCTTCTAGTACAGCTGTCACCAGCGGCTTTGCAGGTGCACCTTGATGGAAATTCCAAAATCTTAAAGGTTTGAATCAAACCTCATCATTTTCATTCTCTGAAACACAGCGATAAATATCTACTCAAATAAGAAGAAAGAACAACAACCCAACTGTCAATACCAATACCATTTTCTTTGCTCGTTCCTTGATTATTGGGTCAAGTTTTCGCTTACGGATCACCAACACAGCCAAGCTCAATCCAAATAATTGTAAAAGCATACCTGACCCATTCAGGGGTCCCATGGGCGCATCCAAAATGTTGAAATGACTGTTAAGCAGAGCTAAAATGGAAAGCACTATTCCAGTAATTCCAAAAAGGAATGATCGTTGAAGTAAAGTTTTAGGGGAGTGATTAGTCCAGTTCATAGGTGGGTAATTGTAAATATCTCCCATCATGCAGTATAGCGAAGAGAGGAAAATTGAAGTTTAGATAGTCTTAATTCCCTTCAATCGGTTTGCGAAGTAAGCAGTTATTTCTTGTCCTAACATACTGTTCAGACTCATTTCTTTGGTTAAGCCTCCTTTTCGACCGACAAGTATTCCGTATTTCATATCTGCATATCCTTCCATAGCATGTGCGTCAGGATTGATTGAAAGCATCACGCCTTGCTCCATTGCATAGCGAATCCATCTCCAATCCAGATCCAATCTCCAGGGATTAGCATTAATTTCTATCACTACTTTATTTGCCGCGCAGGCATCAATGATTGCTTTATGATTGATAGGGTAGCCTTCTCTTCTTAGCAAAAGTCTCCCTGTTGGGTGACCAAGTATGGTCGTATATGGGTTTTCTATGGCGGTGATTAGTCTCTTGGTTGCCCGATTGACATCCATATTTAAAATAGAATGCACTGATGCCACGATGAAGTCAAAACTAGCCAAAACCTGTTCTGAATAATCCAATTTTCCATCTGAAAGAATGTCACTTTCAATTCCTTTGAAAATCTTGAAAGGAGCCAATTCTTTATTGAGAGCATCGATTTCTAGATGCTGTTTTATAATTTGGTCTTCGGTCAATCCACCAGCATAAAATGCTGTCTTGCTATGATCTGAAATTCCTAAATACTCAAAACCCAAGTTTTTGCAGTATTCAGTCATTTGACGAAGGCTGTGTTTCCCATCGCTGTAGGTAGAGTGATTGTGAAGAATTCCCCTCAAGTCTTTTTCTTCAATCAATTCAGGGATTTTGTTTTCTTTTGCCAGCATCACTTCATCAAATCCTTCCCGCATTTCTACAGGTATGTATTGAAGATGGTTATTAGAGAAAAATTCTTCTTCAGTTTTATAATTATGTTTTTGAATTTTTTGACCCATTGTTTCAAACTCATCCACTGGAAGTTGTAAATGTGATTGTGTAGCAGTCAGAGCAAGTTTTTTAGGTAAGAAATCAGATTTTGTGCAGAAGTGAAGAATAATATTAAGGTCAATTTCTTTCATTTTCCCACGAAGTGTTTTCGGTCCTGACTCCTTCATGTTCCACTCTATCAATCCCAAATCTCTCACTTTAGCCTTGACTTGAGATAGTTCATCTGAGCCTATCAAAAACTCTGCCTCTGAGATAATCTCAAGATGCCTTGAAAAATCTCCTACCAGCGCGGTCTCTGCCTCTGGAAAAGTGAATGTTGTAGAGAGATTTTTTATAATTTCTTCTACCTCTGCGAAAAGCCATTTTCCTGCATTGGCGGCTTTAAATTCCAAATTGGCTATGATGGAATCTTGCGTCTTTTCGCCAAAGCCTTTGATTTTTGCTACTCTTCCTGACCTGCAGGCTTCCATCAGCTCATGTATGGAAGTCACTCCCAATTCTTGCCAGATAGTTTTCACCTTCTTTGGCCCCAATCCTTTGATTTGCATTATTTCTAAAATTCCTTTCGGAGTCTTATCTAATAGTTCCTCCAAAGTTTTAAAACTATCTGTGGATTTCAACTCTTCTATTGCTTCCAAAATACTTTTGCCTATTCCAGGAATTTCCGAAAGCTCCTCCCTACCCAAAGTCATAATATCTTGATCAACCCGCTCCAGCGTAGTCAGTGCGCTTTGATAACTCCGGATTTTATACGGGTTCTCATCATGCAATTCCATCAGCTGAATGTTGAGCTTAAGTTTTTTCAGTAAGTTCTTGTGATCCAAAATTTCTTTATTTGAGGTGGAAGATTAGACAAATGTCTTCAAATTTTGTTTCAATTTAAGAGGCTAAAACTTAACTTAAAATTGAAATCCTATATTAGATGATCGCAGATATCTTTTCTGATCCTCATGTCTTTGTAATTCAATTTGCACCATTCTGTATTATAGCGTATTATAGTCAAGTTCAGGCCGACAATAAGCAGAATGCCAAAAAATAGAGGAATGCTAAATCCTACCTTACTTCTTGATGATACGGTGAAAATTGAGAGTATAGAAAAAAGTTTGAGATGTTGCGAGTATCTGTTCGATGGAGCAAAATTTAAAGTAAAAGCTATTTGGAGAATTGGTTATATTTTAGCGCTATGAGAGGGATCAAGGAATCTTTGGAAATGATACTGTAAAGAGGGCTTTCTTGATCGCGACATCCAGTTTTGACTACCACCAAAACATAATTCGAAAATACCGTTAAAATTATCATTACCTCTGGCAGCAATCATGAAAATTTGCTGTTAACAGATGGCACATCTCCATGGAATTTGCGCACTTTGTGGTAATCTTGTCACGTTAGATTTAGTACCCTATTGAAAATATCTTCATGAAAAAGTTATTCTTCTTACTGGTTTTTTTAGCATTGGGGCAATTAACTTTTGCTCAACTTAAATTTTTAAATAGGTTTGAGATACCATCAGGAATGCGAGATCCTCTTTTTGAGATTAGCAATATAGATGGAGGGCTGGTTTCTTTTAGAACAGTGCCTACGAAAGGCTTGACCCAAGAGAGGAAACTCCAGTATTTTGTATCAGATTCTAATTTGAATTCATCCGGGATTATTGAGTTGCCTATCAAGGATGGATTCGATATGCTGGGGTATGATGCAGATGAAAGTTATTTGTATGTGTTACTTTCCAAAGGATATTTCACAAGTGGAGATAAGTATTTGCTTCGTATAAATATCAAAACTAACACTGCGGAAGAAATAGAAGCTGGCAATGTACTCAACATGGAGTTGATGGAATTTTTGGTTCAGGATCAAAAAGCTATTTTTCTTGGCTCCATAGATCTGAGGCCTGTGCTTCAGATTTATGACCTTGATTCTCATAGCGTTCATACCGTGCAGGGAGTTTATGGAAATGATACCCAGGTTTTGCAGATCAGGAAACTGTCTGAAATTGGAGCCTTGGAAGCGGTAATCAGTCGCAAAGGTTCCTTCCGAAACAGGGAATTGAACATTATTACTTATGATCTGCAGGGTAATATTCTGCGGGAAATCAAAGTAGATCAGTTTGGGGTGCCAGGTCAGGAAATTCTAGATGGACTGTTGATCTCCTCATCAGACTATCAGGAAGTGTTAATTGGGGCTTTTGGTCTGGAAAAGCGTAGTGCATATCAGGGAATGTACATCATGGATGTCAATGAATTTGGTGAGTTTGATTTCAAACTATATACCTTGGCGGATTTCCCAAACTTCTATAATTATCTGGACGAAAAAGCTAAAAGCAAGAAAGATGCATTCGTATTAAAGGAGTTGGATAAGGATAAAATTCCTGGGATTGAAAACTTATATACCGTTCGGGACGTGAGACAGACAGAGGATGCTTTTTATGTTTATTTTGATCAGTATTCAGTCTCCAATTCCAGAAGTGGGTTTCAGCAGGGCCTATATTCTCCAACAGGTGCTTACCGTTATGATCGCTGGAGTAGAATGGGTTCCAGTCCGCTTTACATGGATCCCAATTTACTGAGTCGATTTCCTTCACAAGGTTCTTATCAGAGCATTCCTGTATATCAGTATTCCTCTGCTCATTTTGCTAAAATATCCAAAAAAGGACCTGTGATATGGGATAACGCCACTTCCTATACTGATTTCTCTACAGAATATCCTGATGCGTTTGCGGAAATTGCAATAGTCGGTGACGACCTATATCATATGTATATAGAGGATCTGATTTTGAAGATGAGTTTTTTTAAAAATGGTCTTAAAGTATTTGAAAATCAAGAATTTGAGTTTGAGCTATTAAACAAAGATGAGCGCATAGAAAATATAAATCCAGAGAGTTTAAGATTGATTCATTGGTATGATCGCTATTATTTACTGTCTGGTACCCAACGCATTCGCTATTTGGATGAAGCTGGAAAAGTCATGTCTAAGGAGGTTTATTTTCAGACCAAAGTGTTGGTAGATGGGGACATGTATCAGCCTGAATCCCTGTCAGACTAGATTTTATTTTTATATTTACACGCAAATCTTACTCATGCAAAAAAGGCTAGTTTTAGACGAAGTACAAATAGACATCATACTCAGGCGATTCTGTCATCAATTAATCGAAAATCACGATAATTTTGACGATACGGTTTTATTAGGCCTACAACCGAGAGGCCCCATTTTGTTAGATAAGATCGTCATTCTTCTTGAAAAAATCTCAGGAATAAAAGTGCCTTCTGGATACTTAGATGCTACTTTTCACAGGGATGATTTTCGAAGAAGAGACTTTCCTCTCAAAGCCAATGAGACCAAAATCAATTTTCTGATAGAAGGAAAAAAAGTTATCCTGGTAGATGATGTGCTCTATAAAGGTCGCTCTGTAAGGGCTGCTATGGATGCCATGATTGCCTTTGGGCGTCCACAAAAAGTCGAACTGATGGTATTGGTGGATAGAAAACTCACCCGGGATTATCCAATCATGCCTGATTATTATGGTATTCGAGTGCATACACTGACCAGCGAGCACGTAGTGGTGCAGTGGAAAGATGATGAACATGATCAAGACGCTATTTGGATCACAGAGAAAGTTAACCCCTAACCATGTCCCAACTCAGTACCAAACATCTACTTGGAATTAAAGATATCACAGAAGAAGATATCCAGTTGATCCTCGATACGGCAGCCAATTTCAAAGAGGTGATTAACAGACCGATAAAAAAGGTCCCTTCACTTCGGGATATTACCATCGCCAATGTGTTTTTTGAAAATTCCACGCGAACTCGATTATCCTTTGAATTGGCAGAAAAGAGACTTTCTGCTGATGTTATCAATTTTTCGTCCAGCAATAGTTCGGTTAAGAAAGGTGAGACTTTGGTGGATACTGTAAACAATATTTTATCCATGAAAGTGGATATGGTCGTCATGCGCCATTCTAGTCCTGGAGCTCCTCATTTTCTATCCAGAAATGTAAAAGCAAATATTGTGAATGCAGGTGACGGAACTCACGAACACCCAACACAGGCCTTGCTTGATTCATTTTCTATCAAGGAAAAGTTAGGAGATATAGCTGGAAAAAAGGTGGCCATCATAGGTGATATCCTTCATTCACGAGTAGCGCTTTCCAACATTTTCTGTCTTCAAAAGTTAGGTGCCGAAGTCATGGTATGTGGTCCCATTACACTTTTGCCTAAGCATATTGCCAGTTTAGGAGTGAAAGTTGAACTGGATGTAAAAAAAGCATTGCAATGGTGCGATGTCGCCAATGTGCTTAGAATCCAACTTGAACGGCAGCAAATCAAGTATTTTCCTAGCCTCAGAGAATATTCTCTTTATTTTGGAATCAATAAGAAAATGCTAAGCGAACTGGATAAAGAAATAGTGATTATGCATCCCGGACCTATCAATAGAGGCGTAGAATTAAGTTCTGATGTAGCAGATTCTGAACATTCTATTATTCTTGAACAGGTTCAAAATGGGGTAGCCATACGTATGGCCGTACTTTATCTTTTAGCTGGTGCAAAAGGATAATGGCCAAAGTGATTGTTTCTCTTTTGTCTGTCAAAAGTTATTTGATTTCACAGTTTAGGTCTCATCTGCAAATATTAAGATCCGAATAAATATCTACCGCGTAAAGTACTCCAATACTAATGCGGGGTAGTTTAGCTTCAAAATTATTTTTATGCTCATAGTTAATAATCTAGTAAAAAAGTACGGCAAGCAAAATGCTGTCAACGACATCTCCTTCGAACTTCAGGGAGGAGAAGTAGTAGGTTTGCTTGGCCCAAATGGAGCTGGCAAGAGCACTACCATGAAATGTATTGTGGGATTGCTTCGTAAGACGTCCGGAGAGATTACCTTGGGAGGATTCGATCATCTCAGTGTGGAGGCAAAGCGATTGTTTAGTTACATTCCTGAGACACCTTACGTATATGATTTGCTGACGGTACAGGAGCATTTGCAGTTTATTGCGCAGGCTTATGGCGTGAGAGATTGGAAAGACAAGACTGATAAATACCTAGAAATATTTGAATTAAGTGATAAAGCAGATAAGCTTGGTCGTGACCTTTCTAAGGGTATGCGTCAGAAAGTTTCGATTTGCTGTGCGTTATTGCCGGACCCACAGGTGTTGTTTTTTGATGAGCCCATGATAGGATTAGACCCTCGAGCGATTAAAAACACGAAGCAGATTTTTAAGGAGTTGAAAAATGCGGGTAAGACTATTCTGGTGAGCACTCACCTGATTGATAGCGTTGAGACGATTGCAGATCGGGTGATGATCTTGAAGAATGGTAATATCGTTGGCAATGATACCATCTCCAATTTGAAACATCAATTTGTACAGGAAGAAGGAACTACCCTGGAGGATTTGTTCCTAGAAATGACTAAAGATGAATGAGATCCGGTTATTATTTTGGAAGGATATTCGCATCCTGATCAATAACATTAAGCTAATTCTTAAAAATCCACTTCGTCTGTTGCCTTATGCTGGAGTGGTGGGATACATATTTTTTATGTACACCATGCGAATGAAGGATAGAAGTAATGGTGATTCTACAGAACAGTTAAAAAATCTTGACTTAGACGCTATTCCATCAATAGATTTTGCTACTCAGAATATCATAGGAGGAATCACAGTTTTGGCGTTGATCTTCCTGATGTACCAACTTTTCAAAGCCACCAAAAACAACGTTAGCTTCTTCAAAATGGCTGACGTCAATTACCTGTTTACAGCACCTGCAAAGCCTGAGAATATCTTGATATATTATATGGGTCGCATGATATTGCCGACCCTTGGTGGAGCCATTATTTTTATCGCATATGGCGCGAGTCAGGCTGCTGCCAGTTTTGATTTCACTACTGCAAACCTGGTTTTTCTGGTTTTATCTTTAGCCCTATTTTTATTTATGCTATGGCCAATTCGATTTTTGGTTTATACCCTCAATACAAAATTTGGTGTGTTGGAATACATCAAGACTGGCGTGATTGGATTGACTTTGCTATTGGCAGCGTTGATCTTAATTCCTGGTCTAATGGCGGAAAAGTTTTGGCAGGGGATGTTTTCGTGGATCAGTTCTCCCTGGTTTGATTTCTTCCCTTTAGTGGGATGGAGTCGTGGCATTGGGAGCTACCTGTCCCACGGAAATATGTTGATTTCACTGGGTTTTGTAGCACTCTATGTTATTTGCTATTTTGTTGTTGTTAAACTTGTCATTCGCTTTTCTGGCTATTACTATGAAGACGTACTTGAGGCTACTAAAAGTAATGAAGAAAAACTGGACAAAGCTAGAGGCAAAAAGCAACTAGGAGAGAGTTCTTATAGTTTGAACACTTCTAAAAAACTTGCCCTTCCTGACTTTGGAACCGGTGCAAAAGCATTTTACTGGAGGAATTATGTGCACAGTTCAAGACAGGATTTTCATCCTTTGTTTGGATTGTACTCGTTGATCATGGTTGCTGTTGGAATTTTGCTGGCAGGACTATCTTTGTTTGACTGGTTTTCTCATTATTTTATTTATGCGTATCTGATGATTATGCTCTTGCTCTATTTCTTCGCAGGAATAGGTCGAGCCAGTGTAGGTGATTTGAAAAAACCTTATTTCATTTTAGTACCAGCATCTTGGTCATCCAAATTCTGGAATTTGATTAAGTTGGACATTGTGCAGATCACCTTATTTTGTTTAATGATGGTGATTCCCGCTGTGTTAATTGCCGGATTGCATTGGCTGATTGTTCCGTTCTTTCTACTTGCAACAATCGAACTTTACCTTATTGGGTTTGGAGTTAATCTAATTCCTCAGATTGCTTTGGATGAAGGATGGGACAGGAAATTAATTAAGCCAGTGATGATCGCGGGAATTTTCTTTTTTGGATTGATTCCTACCTTCGGATTGAGCTTGGTAACCTTTATTATTACGAAAAAATTTGTGTGGGCACTTGGTGCCTGTTCTGTTGGATGTTTTTTCATAGCTGCCATTCTAATGCACGTTTCTCTAGACGTGCTCAAGCGATTGGAATTCAAAGAAGTTTAATTGCGTTGTGCTATATTAACAGCCGAATTATATTCTGTTTTATCTTGAATCTTCTCGACTCGTCAAAAAAAATACCTTAATTTTGATCACCAAATAAGATCAACTATGATTTATAATTCCATTATCGATACCATTGGGAATACTCCGATGATCCGTTTAAATCGACTAGCTAAAGATATCAAAGGCGAAGTTCTGGTGAAGGTGGAGTACTTCAATCCAGGAAACTCGATGAAAGATCGTATGGCCATCAAGATGGTGGAAGATGCTGAGAAGTCAGGAGATTTAAAACCTGGGGGAACCATCATTGAAGGGACCTCAGGAAATACCGGGATGGGTTTGGCATTGGCTGCTATCGCAAAAGGGTACAAGTGTATTTTTACCATGTCGGATAAGCAATCCAAGGAAAAAATCGATATTCTAAAAGCGGTGGGTGCTGAGGTGATCGTATGCCCAACCAATGTGTCACCCGATGATCCAAGGTCGTATTATTCCATTGCTAAGAAATTGAATAAAGATATTCCAAATTCTTTTTATCCCAATCAATATGACAATCTCTCCAACACAGCAGCTCACTACGAGTCCACTGGACCGGAAATCTGGAATGATACGGATGGCAAAATCACCCACTATGCCGCTGGCGTAGGAACTGGCGGTTCAATGTGTGGAACAGCCAAATATCTCAAAGAGCAGAATCCCAATGTGGTTACAGTAGGCATTGATACTTATGGGTCTGTCTTTAAAAAATATAAAGAAACTGGAATCTTCGACGAAAAAGAAGTCTATCCATACCTGACTGAAGGTATTGGGGAAGACATACTTCCAAAGAATGTCAATTTCGATTTGATCGATCATTTTGTAAAAGTGACGGATAAAGACTCTGCAGTGATGACGCGTAGATTGGCTAGAGAAGAAGGGCTATTTGTAGGTTGGTCATGTGGATCGGCCGTGCATGGAGCGTTGGAATGGGCAAAGGAGAACTTGAAAGTGGGTGATCAGATGGTAATTATTCTTCCTGATCATGGCACGAGATATATCGGGAAAGTTTATAACGATGAATGGATGAGAAACCACGGTTTCTTAGAAGATAAAACATTCTCTACAGCCAGAGACATCATTGCGCAGCGAAATGGAAACTATACTTTAGTGTCTGCTCTGAAAACTGATACCGTGAAAGGTGCGATTGGTCTGATGAATAAGACGAGCGTTTCCCAGATTCCTGTGATGAAGGATGGGGAAGTCATAGGATGCCTTACTGACAATAAATTATTAGCTAGAATTATTGACAACCCTTCTTTGAAAGATGCGACTGTGGCCGATGTGATGGAAGAGTCTATGCATTTCGTTGCCTTAGACAGCACACTTGATGTACTCTCTTCTATGGTCGAAAAGCAAAAGGCGGTTTTGGTAAGGGATGAGATGCACCAAATTCATATTATCACCAAACATGATATTTTAGAGGCCTTTACTAAATAAGGCGGTATTCAATGCAAGAGGATAAGTTAGCCCGTTTGATCGAGACATCGAATGTAGATTTCGATATTCAAAACGTATTTCTTAAAGCCTGGGAGCTTTACAAATCCCGGGCTTTATTACATTCATCTTTTATGCTATTGATGCTTTCCATTCAAGGCATATTTGTGTTATATGCTGCTGAATTTAGTTTAGTCTACAGCATACTTTTAGCGCCTCCTTTTTACAGCGGATATTTTTTGGTTGCCAATAAAATTAGCAATCGAGAAGCTGTTAAGTACGGGGATTTCTTCGGGGGATTTGGTTATTGGATGATTACTGTAAGTATTTGGCTGATCGCTCAGATGATAGTTGCGGTGGGTTTGTTGCTGTTTATTGTGCCGGGTATTTATCTGGCTGTGAGTTATATTTTTGCAACGCTCTTTGGGATTTTTGGAGGATTTAATTTTTGGCAATCTCTAGAATATAGTCGCAAGTTAGTAGCGCGTAATTTCTGGATGTTTTTAGCATTCGTTTTAATTCTTGCGATTATTAATCTAGGTCCAGCAGCATTATCACTGCTGAATCCAGGATTTGCAATTGCCTTTGCAGTATGGATTTGTGTATCTATACCGATAAGTTTCTTGGCTGTTTATGTGGTATTTGAGGAGTTGACGTCAGAAGTATTTACTGAGGAAGATAAATCTTAGAGGAGTACTTTTTCACATCTAGTTTTTTTTGTGATCTGATTATCCGCAATCATGTCACAAGCCATATGTTCCTTGACTACTTGGCGTGAAGACCTGTGCCTCGGTAAGCTCAGCACCTGTGACCGAAGTACCGTCTATTCTAGTGTTTATCAACAATTAAGTTGCTATTTGTATTTTACTGGTGCAATTGGGGATGTACATATCTTGTAATTATTCAAAGGCGATAGGTGTCTGTTGATGCCAGGATCTTCATTTTTTTGTTTGCTGAAAGTCAGGAAAGACCGCTTCTTCAAAAAATTCAGGTCTAATGACAGGAGTCCTCTATCTGAAGGGAGATGCATCCTAAATTGTAGACTATAACAACTTTGCTAATTCATAAAGTGCTTTATCTATAAAATAGCGGATAAAAATAATAATTTCATTTCAGGCCAGCTGAAGTCCTCCAAATTTATCCCCTTAAAGAATTACTTTTTCCCTACCATATTAAAAGGAAGCATAAATAGGTTCCATATAAAGCTTAGAGAGAGGTCAACTGCAAAACCCAACAGTCGAAACGGGAGCAGAATAAGCCAAAATAACGGATAGAGAATCAGCGCTAGTATTGCAATTGGCCAGCAGATCACAAAAAGAATACACCACAGTAAGAAATTAAGCATAGGTAGGACGTTTGATTATCACTACTCAAGTATTATACCAAGAGGTAATTATGGATTTGAGCTACGTTATGACAGTTGTCATACTGATTATTGTATTATAATCGGACAGTAGAACTCAGCAATCGGACAAACTAAGGGACTGGAATCTTTAGCTCAAAGATTATATTTGGATAAACACTAAATCTCAGCATGGCACTTTCCGCAAATCAGTATTCGATTAGTCCTGAAGCAATTTGATTTTATCAGGAAAATAACTTCATCAAGTTGAAAAATGACTTTACCTCATGGGAGATAGCACACTTCACTACCATACTATCTGATGAGGTAGCGCTTAAAAATCAGCAAAACTTGCCCATTGAAAAAAGAGATACCTACAGCAAGGTATTTCTTCAGGTATTTAATTTATGGACACAAAGTGAAGAGGATAGAAAAATGGTTATGAATAAGAGATTATCTCAAATTTCGGCCGACTTAATGAGTGGTGCGCACCTGCGAATTTATCATGACTAGGCACTGTTTAAGGAAGCTGGGGGTGGAATTACTCCATGGCATGCAGATCAATTCGATTGGCCAATAGCATCTGATAAACCCATTATATCTTGGATTCCGCTCCAAGCTACTCCTTTGGAAATGGGTCCGTGGAGTTTTCAGCCAAAAGTCAGCAGATTGTGTTTGGTAGAGATCTGGCGATTGGAGATGATTCAGAAGCTAAGATTAAGCAGAATCTCCGTGCCACTAATTTCGAACATGTGATTGAGCCTTTCGATTTGGGGGAGGTAAGCTTCCACTCAAGGGTGGGTTGTTCAGAGCTGTCGCCAATCTGATGGGCGAAACTAGGAGGGTGATGATTGTAATCTATATGGATGTAGAAGCAAGGTTGATGAATCCTGCCAATGATAATCAAATCCATGACTGGCAAACTTGGTGTCCCGGTGCGGAGATTGGAAAGGTGATAAATTCACCGCTTAATCCGGTGGTTGAGTGATGATCATGGAATTAGTTTATTTTCTTTGGTTACTTGTCGAGAAGACCAGTATTTCGGTAAGCTCAGCATACATGACGGGGGACCGAAGTACCGGCTATGCTAGTGTTTACCATTAATTATGTCACTTTTTGTTTTTTACTGGTGCAATTGCCGATATACCTATTTTGCAAAATTAAATTAACCCAACTTGAAAATAACACACCCAAAAACTGAGTAAAATAGCTTATTTTCAATTATTTTAAAGAAAAAAACCGGATTTAGGGCTAGTTAACGGGGTTTTAGGTGCTGGGTTTCTTAAAGTTGTGACCCATATATATTGTTAGTTGTTTTTATGTCCTTATATTGCCGCCATGTACATTAGGCGGATAGAAAAGATGAACAAAAACTCAGAGAAGACCTATAACTACAATAGGTTGGTACATGGCTATAAGGTGGGAGACAACGTGCGCCAGCAGACCCTGTTGAACCTGGGCAAGTTGGAGCAGTTCCCCATCGAAAAACACAAGGCGCTTGCCGACCGCATTGAAACATTGCTTACAGGATCAACATCCATGTTTTATAACGTGGACGAGGCCATTGAAACCCTGGCACAGCAATTTGTATCCGAAATACAGGCAAAAGGGCTGTTTGCGAGCAAAAAGAGAACCCCTTCCATTGGACAGGACCCGCAAAAGGCCTTTGAAGAAATCAACTTGGAGCGTATCGAAGAGGAACAAAGCCTGGAAATTGGCGGTGAATGGCTCTGTAAGCAGGCTTTTGACAGGTTGGGGCTGGGAACCCTGACTTTTTCCCTGAATTTCTCTCGGATACTCCAAGCCAGCTAACTCAGCGAGAGTAGGGTAGAGGTCTATTAATTCTACGAATGAATGTGCAACTGCAGGCTTTTTACCTGGAATTTTAATCATCATCGGTACTTTTACAGATTCTTCATGGAGGCTCACTTTCATCCAGAATTCATGTTCATTTAAGTGGAAACCATGATCTGAAACAAAAACAACAATGGTATTATCCGCTAACCCTTCCTCTTTCAAAGTCTTTAATACGTTGCCTACTTGGGTATCCATATAAGAAACTGAGGCATAGTAAGCTGCAATTGCTTTCTGCTTTTGTATAGAATTCATCTCTGCACTTAGGCTTGTCACATAGTTGATTCCACGCTCTGGGATATCATCCCAATCGTTTTCAACTTGGGCAGGTAGGTTTATGCTTTTATATGGAAAAGGCTCGAAATATTTCACAGGTGCCACAAAGGGTACGTGTGGTCGCACAAATCCAACAGCTAAAAAGAATGGTTCGCCTTTGTGCTTGCGAATTAATTCGGATGCTTTTTCTGCAGTTTTACTATCTGAATGAGCTAGATCATCTCCGCTAGCTCTGACGATAGTCATCACATTTCCACCTTTTCGCTCTTTGCTTCCATCAGGATTATTCTGTACCAATTCAGCTTCTCCGACAGCTTTCCATTCGGGTCCTTGAGAGTTGTATTTTTCAGTCCACGAGGCGGGATCGTCTTTTCCATCTGAACCTGTTTCTATATCGATAGGAACTCCCATGTGATATATTTTACTCACCCGAGCAGTGAAATAGCCATTTTGTTTGAATAATTCCGTCATCGAGGGTCTGTCTGGACCGACATGCTTACGACCACTCACATACCCAAACGTGGTGGTGGTATTGGGATAATAGCCAAACATCATAGATGCTCTAGAGGGACCGCAAACAGGGTATTGAGAGTAGGCATTCGTGAAAAGTGTACTTTCCTTGGTCAGCTGATTTGTTGCAGGAGTAAATGCATTTTCATTTCCATACGCTCCAAGAGAAGTCGTTGTCAAATCATCTGATATAATGAAAAGAATATTTGGCTTCTCATTTTGTTGAGAAAAACATGACAATGAGAGCGATAAAGAAATGAAGAGTAGTAGGCTGTTTTTCATAGTTAGCGTAATAAGTAGAATTCATTACTGAATAATTCTTTAAACATGTTGAGATTTAGCTTATTTCGAAGGTTCTGTACAATACCTATTAACTAGTTTGCAAAGCAAGAATACTGGTCTAAATTTACAGAAATATGTATACGACATGAATGAACAGGAATCAATTCGTCGAAATAAGGAAACCAAACTTTATTCTTTTCTCTCAGATATAATTATAAATTTTAACTTTAAGCTTTATTAAAATTTTCAAATATGTCTCAGGTACTAAATAAAATTATCGTCTATTTAATTTTCATGGCTTTTGGTTGTACATCAAAAAATATTGAAAAGACTGATACACCCATTCGTCCGAATATTATTTTTATCATGGCTGATGATCATGCCTATCAGGCGATCTCTGCCTATGGAGAGGGCCTGAATTCTACTCCTAATATTGATCGGATTGCCAAAGAAGGTGCGATTTTCACCAGAGCAACGGTTACAAACTCCATTTGTGCGCCAAGCAGAGCGGTGTTACTTACTGGCAAGCATAGCTTCAAAAATGGGAAAGTTGATAATATTCAGCCGTTTAACTGGGATCAGGATAACTTTCCCAAATTGATGCAGGCCAATGGCTATGCCACTGCTTTGATAGGAAAAATCCACCTGGACGGTCAGCCACAGGGTTTTGACTATTCCATGGTTTTGCCGGGTCAGGGAGAATATTACAATCCGGATTTCATGATTAATGGGGAAACAAAAAGAATTCAAGGTTATGTGACCGACATCACTACAGATCTGGCTTTAGATTGGTTGGAGAATGGACGGGATAAGGAGAAACCTTTCCTTTTGCTTTATCACCAAAAAGCTCCACACAGAAACTGGAAGCCTGAAGAAAAATATCTTACACTGTTTGACGATAAGGAATTCACTCCTCCAGCCACTTTCTTTGATCACCAGACTGACTATCAAGGGAGAGGAACAGCTGCTAAAGAGCAGGAAATGGAAATCGATGAGATCATGAGATGGGGGCTAGACTTGATGTTGGAAGTTGATCCATATGGTGGCGATAGTACGAATCTCAAATACGATCTCAAAAGGTTTGATGTCGGTCAGCTAAATGCATGGAGAGCTGCTTTTGATCCTAAGAATGAAGCTTTTTTGAAGGCCTATGGCAAGCTGGACGAGAAAGCTTTGACCCTCGAGAAAAAAAGAGAGATAGCAACATGGAAGTTCAATAGATACATCAAGAATTATCTGAGAACAATCCAGTCAGTAGATGATGGAGTAGGAGAGGTGTTGGACTATCTGGAAGCAAACGGTTTGACAGAAAACACAATTGTGGTTTACACTTCTGATCAAGGTTTTTATTTAGGTGAGCATGGCTGGTTTGATAAGCGATTTATGTATGAAGAATCTTTCCGTACTCCGTTATTGATGAAGTATCCAAAGGAAATCAAGCCAGGCACTAGCATCAGCAGTTTGGTGCAAAACCTCGATTTTGCACCAACTCTCCTAGACTATGCTGGAATCCAGGCTCCAAAAGAAATGCAAGGGGAATCTTTCCGCAAGTTAGTAAGCGGAGAAAGCACCGATTGGAGAGACGCCGTTTATTACACCTATTATGAATATCCGGCTGAGCATAGCGTCAAGCGCCACTATGGAGTGTCAACTGACCGATATAAATTGATCCACTTTTACTACGATATAGATGAATGGGAACTCTATGATCTACAAGAGGATCCTCATGAGATGCAAAATGTATATGATGATTCCAAGTACGCAGATGTCCGGGAAATGATGCATAAGAAACTTGTTGAGATTCGTGCCAAATATGGAGATAGCGATGCAAATGATAAGCGTTACTTGGACGAGTATATGGAGGTTTACAATCGTCAAAATAGTAAGTAAAGTACGGGATAAGTTTACCTTAGGATAGAGATCAATGGTTAGAAATCCGATCACTTTCCTGCAAGTTCCGTTAATATTGAAAACTACTAAAAATGAATAATTATAAGAAAGCATACATTGCAGGCGGGTGCTTCTGGGGGATGGAAGATCTCTTCAGAACTCGTCCGGGAATTGTTGACACTGAGGTAGGATATCAAGGCGGTCAAAATGAAAACCCAACCTATAAAAACCATCCAGGTCATGCGGAGGGTATTGAGATTACCTACGACCCGTACAAAACATCCTTTAAGGAGATCTTGGATTTCTTTTTCAGAATACACAATCCCACCACTATAGATCAGCAAGGCAACGACATGGGTTCTAGTTATCGTTCTGTGATTTTCTACCAAAATGAGGGAGAGAAGGTTGTCGCAGAAGAAATGATCGACATCGTCAATGCTTCTGGAAAGTGGCCAAACAAAGTGGTGACTACACTGGAGCCCTTTGCAGAATTTTGGGTAGCGGAAGATTACCATCAAGATTATTTGGTGAAAAACCCAAACGGATACACCTGTCACTTTCTAAGATTTGAGGATAGTTTTGTCTGAGAAGACATAGGAAAAGTCAATAGTTTAAGAGCTTGCACAGAATTGTGTGAGCTCTTTTTGGTGTGTCAGGCATGATCATAACGCTCTAGGGTGAAAGTCCCAAACGAGAGTTGCAGTACTTATCGTTAGCCAATAGCAAGGGTGTCGTGGGCGACTGCGAATCTGAAGGAAGCTGGCGGCA
>Ga0307486_1001553_pt1 | contig 17310 bp, 12 predicted proteins | sample CBIW02metaG_FD_203663 | JGI IMG/M metagenome (GOLD analysis project Ga0307486, IMG submission 203663) | Sea-ice brine microbial communities from Beaufort Sea near Barrow, Alaska, United States - CBIW 0.2 | ecosystem: Environmental > Aquatic > Marine > Coastal | place: USA: Alaska | collected... | reverse complement strand
ATTCTCTCTGATTCCTTTTCCCTGGACTCGTTGGATAAACAAATTATTATTTTGTAACCTTTTGAGTTAGCTTCAGTTTCAATCCCATGAATAGCCATTGCAAAAAAATGAGAAAGTAGGTCGGGTACAATAACTCCTATTGTTTTGGTTCTCTTGGATTTTAAGTTTTGAGCAGATTTATTGGGGGTGTAATTATATAATAGGGCGGTATTTTGCACCTTGATCTTGGTTAATTTGCTAATTTCAGGGCTATTATTTATTGCTTTGGAAACAGTGGAAACAGCAAGATTCAATATCTTGGCGAGGTCTTTTAAGGTGCATTTTTTCTCCATAATCAATGAAATGTATAATGAGTGCCTGATTGTTCCCTGATGGTCTGGGCAGCCTGCTCTGCCGTGATGTCCCTCTGTGGGCTTGCGAATAATTCGTAGCCCACCATAAATTTCTTGATGGTTTTGGAGCGCAATAAAGGCGGATAAAAGGACATGTGAAAATGCCATTCGGGATGCAGTTCTCCGTCGGTGGGTTGCTGATGTATCCCGGAGGAATAGGGGAAAGAGGTTTCAAAAATATTGTCGTATTTAATGCATAAATTCTTGATGATCTCTGCAAAAGCCTGCTCTTCTTCCAAATTTAATTGCCCTATGAAGTGATAATGTTCCATTGGAACAATCATCACTTCATAGGGCCAGACTGCCCAATACGGGACCAAGGCCACAAAATGTTCGTTTTCAAGCACTATTCGCTCCTTCAGATCCAGTTCCTGCTCTAGATAAGCCTGTAGCAAACTCCTTTTCTCAGATTCCCAATAGTCTTTAAAATGAGCCGATTTTTTAAGGATTTCCGGCGGAATGGATCTTTGAGACCAGATTTGCCCGTGGGGATGCGGATTGCTGCAGCCCATAATTTCGCCTTTGTTTTCAAAGATCTGCACGTAATTGATATTTGGATGCGAACCCAATTCCTCATATTCCTTTTTCCAGGTTTGCACCACCTTTACGATGTATTCTACTTCCATCACCGGAAGGGTAAGGGAATGATCTGGAGAAAAACAAACCACCTTGCAAATCCCGGATTCAGATTCCGCGATTAAAAGCCCGTTGTCAATTTTCTCTTGAGTTCCGTCCGACAGTAGGGCGGGAAAATCATTTACAAAGGAAAAAGGTTCTTTGTAATCGGGGTTCACCTCTCCACTGGAGCGTTTATTACCGGGGCATAAATAACAATCACTTACATATTCCGGATTTTTTTTCTCAGCGTGTTTTTCCGAAATCAGTGGCAGGATCCCTCCGCTATACCCACATCCTGCTACATTTACCATAATATTATCAAAAAGAGAGAATTAAAATTGCCGCAACGGCAAGGACAAGTCCGATCAAAAGAATGGGACCAGGTATTACACTATAAAGTATGAGTGAAAGGATTATGGTAATTAGAGGAGCCATTCCTGTAAGTGGCACAACAATTATAGCTTTACCATAACGAAGAGCGTATACTAACATCAGCGCTCCAATAGAATTGAGAAGGTGTACAATTCCAGCAAGATATGGCCCTTTGAATCCCCAGTTGACTGGTTGGTTAAAATCGGTCATCCAACAGGCAAAAGGAGTAAGGAGCAACGCAACAATAGTCATATAAAAGAAAATACTTTCTGCTTTCATGGTTTCATTAGAGAACTTCATTGCGAAAGCCTGCAATCCCCAGGCTGCAAAAACCATCATCGATAAAGCCATCCAAAGGTAGCCCCGAACATCGGAGGCTCCGGGTTCCTGATAAGATAGAAAGAAGATAGCCACTATCGCTGTTCCTATGCCTATCCATTTCAGAAAAGATGTTTTTTCCTTCAATAACATCACAGATAATAGAACAGTAAGCATGGGGTAAAGCGAGATAAAGGGGAAAATTATGTAAGCCGGCCCCTCGCGCAGAGCCTGGAACAGCAAAAGTTGTCCTCCTGCCCCAAGGAGCCCCACGGCAGAACCGAGCAATATAGACCGTTTGTCGGTTTCTATCTTCCATTTCACAAGATATAATGACACCAATGCACAGGGAATCATAGTTAGAGACCAAACAATGTAACCCAATGTGGCCGGAAATCCAGCTTTTTCTGGAACTTCGATAAGAGCACCCCAAATACCCCAAAATACGGTTGTGATAATTGCATATGATAACCATGAACGGGAAGATTTCATAATTTTATTTTAATGTTTCATTTATTTGCTGAAATTAGAAATAAACCTTCGAATTCACAAAAAACTTTCGAATTTATTTCTATATTAGTTTCGATTTATTATTATATTTAATTAAATTTGTTTTATATCATAAGTTATTTGCCATTTCACTGGTATATTAGTCAATATAAGAGTCACTGGTAATTTTAAAAAAAGATAAAAATTATAAATTTAATTTTTATCGGCCGTCACAGAAGTCAAGTTGAAAGGTGTTCCAGAACTTAGATAGAATTAAAATATAATCAATAGACAATCAGAGTAAAAAGATTTGAAGACGTTACCGGCAGTAATGCTGTAGGCTTTGCTACTGTCGCTTATAAAGAAAAAACAAAAGTACAAAAACCTAATTAGAGAAATAATTAAGGTCACTACAGAAGCGCCCGTTATGCATGAAAGTTCCGGAATAACCAACAACCAATTACATGCAATCAAAAAAGGTCTCAATAAAATCAAACTCGCTGCCGAAATCAAAAATATATTCATGGAAAGTTTGCAAAAGGAACTCAAAGATTCTGGTAACATCGATCTACGACAAGTTTTTTCAAAGGCTACTACCCAAGCAACCGCTTTGGTTGAAGAAAAATTAAGAACTATAAACTTCAATAATTATGTATAAAAAAATAACTGTCATTCTTTTTGCTTTTTTCGGAGCAACCATTTGTAATGCTCAGGAAGAAATCCTTTTAAAGGATTATAATCCTAAATCCATTTACAAAACGCCAAAAACAGTAATAGAAAAAGCAAAGTTTCCTGTGATAGATATGCATTCGCATCCTTATGCGTCAACAGATGCTGAGATTGAACAATGGATACAGATTATGGATAAATTTGGGATTGAAAAAACAACTATTCTTACCTATCAAACAGGAAAAAAATTTGATAGCATTTATAATGTCTATTCAAAATATGAAGGTCGTTTTGATATATGGTGTGGGTTTGATTATACTGGATATAATGAAAAAGGCTGGAGCGAAAATGCAGTAAAGGAACTTGAAAGATGCCATAAGGTAGGTGCCAAAGGTATTGGTGAATTAGGCGATAAGGGAGAAGGATTAATATATTCCAAACCCACTGCTGCTTATGGAATGCACATTGATGACGACCGAATGAAACCGTTATTAAAGAAATGTGGAGAATTGGGAATGCCAATCAATATTCATGTAGCTGAACCTTATTGGATGTATGAACCAATTGATATTCAAAATGATGGATTAATGAATGCTTCAGAATGGAAAATAGATATTTCCAAAGAAAATATTCTACTGCATGCAGAGTTGATTAAAACTTTAGAAAATGCAGTGAAAGAAAATCCCGGAACCACCTTCATTGCCTGTCATTTTGCCAATTGTAGCTACGATTTAAGCATAATAGGCAGACTATTAGAAAATTATGACAACTTATATGCTGATATTTCGGCCAGATTTGCAGAAACTGCACCGGTGCCAAGATATACAAAAGCATTTTATGAAAAATTTCAAGATAAATTACTATATGGTACTGATATGGGTTTTGAACCTTTAATGTATGAAACCACATTAAGGATTTTAGAAACCGAAGATGAGCATTTCTACGAAAAAGAATTATTTAATTATCACTGGCCATTGTATGGATTGGGTCTTGGGGATACTATATTAAAAAAACTATATTATGAAAATGCAAAAAAACTTATTGATTAAAGGTCCAATTACACAGGGAATAATATTATCTGTTATATTCCTTTCAGCAGTTTTATTTTTTGGCTGTAATAAAAACCAACATGATGATACAGTTGTCAAAATTGATCACGGAAATTTGATTTTTGAAGTAAATAAGAATTTAGAAACTAGATTTTCTACCATTCTTCCTGATACCAAACCAATAATGAACAGTTTTCAGGCTTCAGAAAAATTGGAGGTAAATAATAAAATTATTGGCGATTTTAAATTTAATACAATTGTTGAGGAACCTCTAAAAGATGAACTGACTGGAAAACGATGGATTATAAAGGGGGCATATGCAGATAGTGACTTGTCAATTAACAAAGAACTCATTTTAACTATATATGATGCTTTTCCTGATTTAATTTCAACTAAAGTTATATATACCAATACCTCAAATGATGATATTTTTTTAGAAGAATGGGTAAATAATGAATATAGTATTCTTTCTCAAGGAGATTCACCGCTATTTTGGGTATTTCAGGGCAGTTCATCTACAAAACGATCAGACTGGATTAGCCCTCTAGCACCGGGATATTATAAAAAAAATTATATGGGAATGAATGACACCGATTATGGCGGAGGAATTCCTGTCACATCGGTTTGGCGACCAGATATCAATATCGCTGTAGGACATTTGGCATTAGTCCCAAAATTGGTCAATCTTCCAACAGAACTTCCTGCTAAAATTAAGGAAGTGAAAATAGCAGTCTCAAAGGATTTTGAAGAACGCACTTTGTTTAAATCTAATGAAAGTATTGAAACTCTAGAGACCTTCATTTCATTAACAAAAGGAGATTATTTTAGTAGTTTAGAGAGATACTCAAATCTGATGCAAGCTAAAGGAGTCAAAATGGTGGAGCCAGAGGAAACAGCTTTTGAATCCATCTGGTGTGCATGGGGTTATGAGCGTAAATTTACGTTGGATGAAATCATTGGTACACTTCCAAAAGTAAAAGAACTTGGTATTAAGTGGGTGGTTTTAGATGATGGGTTTCAAATTGCAGAAGGTGACTGGGATACTAATCCGGACAAGTTTCCAAAAGGGAATAAAGAGATTAAAAACCTAGTTGATAAAATACATGATCAAGGCCTAAAAGCTAAAATCTGGTGGGCCCCATTGGCTGCAGACCCGCAAAGTAAACTATTGATGGAAAATCCTGATATGCGTGTTTTTCAAAAGGATGGCGCCCCTCAATTTATAACATGGTGGGATGCTTATTATCTATCGCCTTCAAAAGAAAAAACCATAGCTCATACTCAGAAAACTATACATATGTTCATGGAAGAATGGGGTTTTGATGGAATTAAAATGGATGGACAACATATGAACGGTGTTGGTTTAGATTACAGTTTGGACAACCCCGAAACAGCTCCAGAATCTTTGCCAGGGTTCTTTCAAATGATTTATAATGAAGCAAGAAGCATAAAACCTAATGCAGTTGTAGAAAATTGCCCATGTGGCACCTGCATGTCTTTCTTTAATATGGCACATATGAATCAGGCGGTTTCCTCAGACCCTTTATCTAGTTGGCAAATACGTCATAAAGGCAAGACGTATAAAGCCCTCATTCCCAAGACCGCATATTACGGGGATCATGTAGAATTAAGCGATAATGCAAATGATTTCGCCAGTTCATTTGGTGTTGGAGCAGTTTTAGGCACAAAATTCACTTGGCCTAAAGACAATCCACATGCTTCTGAAGACTTTTTATTGACTCCGGAAAAGGAAATAATATGGAAGAAATGGTTTTCTTTATATAATGAAAAGATGCTGTCTAAAGAAAATTATTTAGGAAGTCTATATGATATTGGTTATGATAAACCCGAAACGCATATAATCAAGAAGGAAAATACAATGTATTATTCTTTTTATGCACAAGCCTGGGATGGAGAAATTGAACTCAGAGGACTTGATAAAAATATCTCATACAGTGTAACGGATTATTTTAACAATAAAGATTTTGGAGAAATCACTGGAAATAAACCTTCTATCCAAACCTCTTTCAAAAATTTTCTTTTATTGGAAGTAACTCCTAAATAAGGAATCTGTAAGAATATTATTTATAATCAGTATAATAAACGGTAGAGATTATTCAAAAATGAATTAAACAAGAAAAAATATGAAAAATATTTTAGCAGCTCTATTGTTATCGTTACTAATATTAAATACTGTTAATGGGCAGCAATCAAGCTACAAAGATAGTTTAACCATAAATGGTAAAAATAATACATTTTGGTGGGCAGGTATTGTTAATGATGGATATAAAATGCCTTTGAAAAACGAATATTTAGCCGACTTTACAAATAGTAATTATGGAAACCAAGTTCAACCCTTGATGCTTTCCAATCATGGTGAAGTAATTTGGTCAGAACAACCATACAGTATAAATTATGTTCCAGGGAAATTGAATGTTAAAGGTAATTCAGGCGATTTTCAATATTATAAGGCTGGGAAAAGTCTAAAAGAGGCTTATATGTATGCCAGTAAAAAGTATTTTCCGGCATCCGGTAAAATGCCTGATACACTTCTTTTTACCAATCCACAATACAACACGTGGATTGAGTTGATGTATGATCAAAATCAAAAAGACATTTTGAATTATACCAAAAATATTCTTGCGAATGATTTGCCACCAGGAGTCCTAATGATTGATGATAACTGGCAGGAAGACTATGGCAAATGGGATTTTCATCAAGGTCGGTTTTCAGATCCTAAATTAATGATAGATTCCTTACATAATTCAGGATTTAAAGTCATGTTATGGGTTTGTCCTTTTGTTAGCCCCGATTCTGATGTTTACAGAGATTTAATGAGTAAAAAATATTTTGTTACAGATAAGGATGGAAACCCTGCAATAGTTCAATGGTGGAATGGCGCAAGTGCTTTATTGGATTTGACCAATCCAGATGCTGTAGCTTGGTTTAAATCTCAACTTAATAAATTAACAATCAAATATGGAGTAGATGGATTTAAGTTTGACGCAGGAGATTTTGAATATTATACGGAAATATATTCTTTTAAACCTGATGCTACCCCTACAGAACACTCAGAAGCATACGGCAAAATTGCGCTTGATTATCCTCTCAATGAATATAGGGCAATGTGGAAAATGGGTGGCCAACCTTTAGTTCAGCGCTTACGAGATAAAGCGCATAGTTTCGAAGATTTGCAATTACTCATTCCTAACATGTTAACTGAAGGATTAATGGGTTATTACTTTTCCTGTCCTGATATGATTGGTGGAGGTGAATTTACAGCGTTCTTAAATGAAGACGTGTTAGATCAAGAATTAATTGTGCGTTCAGCTCAGTGCCATGCATTAATGCCTATGATGCAATTTTCAGTGGCTCCATGGAGAGTTTTGGATGAGCAGCATTTTGAGGCAGTTAAAAAAGCTGTTCAAATTCGTGAAGAATATAAAGACTATATCTTAGAATTAGCAATAAAAGCCTCAAAAACAGGGGAGCCAATTATGAAATCATTGGAGTTTAATTATCCCAATAGTGGGTATGCAAATATTATTGACCAATTTTTATTAGGCGATAAATTACTTATTGCTCCAGTACTGACAAAAGGAGCTTTAAAAAGAAAGGTAGTGATCCCAGAAGGTAAATGGAAGGGTTTTGACGGAAAAATTATTAAAGGACCAAAAATAATAGAAGTAAATGTTCAAATAAATGACTTGCCTTATTTTGAGAAACAATACACTAATCAAATAAACCACTTTTTAATAAGAAAGTTTAATTAATTACTCGTTAGTCGAGGAATTTTAATTGCAATGGAGATATGTATATGAAAAATAAAGAAATATTTTTGGATAGAGAATCTTTCTCTTATAATATGTTCTACTGGCTAGCAATTTTTATCATATACTTTTTAAAGCCATCTCCTTTGTATTCCCAAATTATAAATATGGAAAGCAATAGCTATGATAATGTTGGTGATACCAGTGAGTTCTCTCAAGACCTGGTATCAGTTTTTCTTGATTGCAGTACCTGTGATAATTCTTATATTCGACAACAAATAAACTTTGTGAATTATGTTCGGGATGTACAACTGACGCAGATACACGTTTTTATTACAAAACAAGCTACTGTCAGTGGAGGCCGAACATTTACAATATCATTTATTGGTAAAAAAGATTTTGATGGAATTAATAATAATTTGACATATACATCAATAAAAACCAATACAGAGGATGAAATAAGAAAAGGTCTTAGCGAGAAGATTCTATTGGGATTGGTTCCCTATATTTCTCATACTTCACTTGCTGAAAAGATTACAATTGACATTTCAGGACAATCAAATGAGCAAAGACAGTTAATAGACCCATGGAATAATTGGATTTTTGAAGTTTACGGCGGTATGAATTTTGCAAAAGAAACAAGTAAAAGTTCTCTCAATTTAACATATGGATTTTTAGCTGACTATGTAACAGATAAATGGCGCATCCGCATGCGACCCTATTTTAATTATAATCAGGAAACTTTTGTAAAAGAAGGTGAAGATATCCTAAGTGTGTTGCGTAGAGATGGATTTGAAGGAAAGTTTATTCGTAGCATTAGTGACCACTGGTCTATAGGTTCTTTTTCAAATATTATTTCCAATACCTATGAGAATATTGATTTGGGATATAGGATTGCTCCCGCGATAGAGTATAGTCTTCTACCATATAAAAAGGCCCTCCGCAAAGAATATACTATTGCCTATAGCATTGGATACCTTCATCAAAAATATTTGGAAGAAACTATTTATAACAAAAAAAAGGAATCTCTCTACAATCAATCCCTCAAATTAGAAGTTCGACATTTACAACCTTGGGGTTCACTGACAGCGAGCCTTGAAGGTTCCCATTTCTTGCATGATCTAAGTAAAAACAGGATTTCCATTGACAGCCGATTATCAATTCGAGTCTTTAAAGGTTTGTCTGTTAACTTTTCCTCAAATTATGATTATGTACAAGACCAGTTATCTTTACTCAAAGGTAATGCCTCTCTCGAAGAAGTATTACTAGGGAAAAGGCAATTAGCAACCACTTATGGAATTTCTGTTTCTGCCGGAATTAGTTATAGTTTTGGTTCTATTTATAATAATGTGGTAAATACTCGTTTATAAATTCTCACTATCCACAAATTATTTTTTTTGTGGATAGTGAGAATTTATGCTTGGAGTTGCTAACCGGAGTTGCTAACTTAGCCTGCATTTAAAGTTAAGAATAAAAATCTGGAGTTCATTCAAATGAATATCTTTACCATATCAAGAAGCAGGCTTTTCTACTTAAGTTCGAAATAAATATGGTTAAAAGAGGTCTTAAGTGATACATTTAAAATGTCCGAATTTTCTGCCAGTTTCTATTAGGCTTGAAAAATATTTTTAGTGAATAAAGATGTTTAAGCACTACCCTACAAAAAAAATAAAAATCCTTAATAAAAGTAAAGGAAGTTAAAGGCTGGAATCAATTTAATCTCTTAGGGTTTAATCCCCGGCTGTTTGCAGCGTAAGTAATATAAATGCTTATTTTTTTTCAGATACCTCGTAGGCTTACATCGAGGTAGTTCATTAGTTAGAATTATGATGTTCAAAAATTTTATTTACAGTTTCCCTTGCTAGTTTGTTTTATTAATATCAGATTGTGCATTTAGTAAAAATTCTAATAGGTATTACCATCAAATTAAAAGCTGTCATTTGAAAAATAAAGCCCAGGAGGACAGGGCAGACAAATTTTTAAAAGATGCTTATTTGCCTGCACTGCCCCCCCACCCACCCCCCCGGGGTAGGGATTAAACACATTAGCAGTGTTCAAGGAGATATCCAGGGTTCCAACAGATAGGTTAATTAATAATTTTATTCCCTTTAAAAAATTAGATCAGTTTCAAAATATAAACAGGAGGTTTGAACATGACAAAAAGTTTCTTATTTGTGGCAAAAAAACCTCCAGTCACTTACCTTCGAATAAGGAACACTCTTTTTCAAAACACCAAGTTCAATACAACAAGAATTGAAGTTGGTGCTAATTCATGATCAGTAACATAATTAATTCTGTCCTGATATTTTATTAAAAAGACACGTGCTTTTTTTGAGTTTTTTATGGATTGAAATTGTAATTGAGAGATACTTATAGCCATATCGAAAGCTATATTTGAAATTTGTCCAGGCCAGCTCATCAACTTCCCATTCCAGACTTCCCAAATGTGCACCAACAAATCTTAAGTTTGGGTGCTTTTTGAGCATGTTGTTCCGGGCATTAATCTGATCATTATAAGTAGGATCTTCAAGATGCAAGTACATATGGTACTGTGGACTTTCATGGAAATATTCCTTGTCACTGGCTATGGTCATTTGTTCTATTCTCAGCTAGGCATTGAGGGACTCACCAAAATGCCTTATTAAAGGAACATTTTTTTTCTATAAAATCCAAGATAGGATTGAATCGGGGATCATCGATTATCACAAACTTTCCATTTTTATCCCTTAGCTCCATTCCGATACTCTTCCATATCTTAACTCCTATAGCGCCATTTTCAAAAGACGATTTTAATTATCCATAGTTTGAGTCTGTTATTCATCTTTCCTCCTGTTATTTACGTTAAAGGTACTACGATTATATTCAATATGAGGGTAACCAGAAGTGTTAACATTTCCTGTTAAGATTGGAAAGTTGTCTTCATTTGCCAACTGAATAAAAGTTGTGTCATCAACATTGACGTGGACTTGGGTGCCATGTTTTTCAATAGTTTTAAACTCAACATCAGTATAAAATCCTGATGTTGAGTTTTTCTCTCCCTATTAGTTTTTTTGTGTTTGTTTACAATCTTCTAAATAAACATAAAGGACACAAAAACTGAGGAATATAAATTATCATGAGAATACAATTATTTTTAAATGTTTATATTTATCCTCGTTTTTCTTGAACTATTATAACTGACAAATGATTTTATACCTTGAAGAATATCTTCTTTTGATACAACCAGAAACATAAATACCATTGCAAAACAAAAAGGATAAGTGCCGAAATAACTAAAATTGCAGCAAGTTTCACTCCGGTTGGTGAGATAACACCAACTACAATTGTATTTACATAATCATAAAGCCACCGATGTACTACCGTTTCGAAAAAAAGGTAAATGAAAATGGAATTCATACCTACTATGGTGAAAAAGCGAAGAAATCGTTTCTTATTCAAAATATCTATCCAAATATAGAGAAATGCTAAAGCTATTAGGCACCACCCTCCGGCAACAAGGGTAAAAGATGTAGTGGCTATTCGTTTAATAATAGGAGTAATGTCTGTAATGTCTAGGATATAACCAGCCATTAAAGCAAGTATTCCAAGAATAACAATTTGACCTATTTTGTTTTTGGTCTTAGTTTGGGCGAGCAACCACTTTCCTGCTACTGCACCCCAAATTGTATGGACGGCAGTAGGGATACAATTAATAGCAACCCAACCACCTGAGTTAATTTTATTCATTAATATCAAATCAATATAATTGCCAAAATTATGTTGATCTGTAAAAGGTTGATCAAAGCCGGGGATTTTCATAAACCTATATAGAAATTCGGATAATATTAAGAATCCAATACTCAAAAGGATTTGGTGTCCAGGTTTCCAGCGAAAGATAAGAAATGCCACTAGCAAAGTAAAGGACATTTGTGTCAATACATTCCATAGTTCAAATGATAAATGGTCGCCTCTTACAGCATATATAAGAACCCCCCAAAAAAATAGCCATCCACTTCGCTTTATAGCATGTTTTAACTGTTGTTTCCAAGGGAGGCCCTTTACTGTTTGTTTTGTGAGGGAAAAGGCCATGGCAGTACCGGCAATAAACATGAATGCCGGTTGTATCAAATCCCAAAAATATAATCCATGCCAAGGATGATGGGTGAACTGAGTTGCTAATGAATGTGTAAAAGAAGACTTTTTTGTCATGTTAATAATATGAAGGTAAAGACCTGAGGCCTCCAGCATTAAAAGCACCATGACTAATCCTCTGTAAAAATCAAGGGAAGCGAGTCTGGTATCCTTTTTAATAACCTCGTTTGTTTCAATGTCACCTAGTGAATCCTGATTATCAGAAAGCTTGGTGTTTTTTTTTAATCTGATACTATCTGGTGCACTCATAAGAATAAATGATTAATATTAATAAATTTGAAGGTTCCTCGTCTATTTTTATAATTTAACCAAGTTAACCTAACATTCCTGCCAATTATACTTATCACAAAGAATTCTGGAACATTTACGTGCCTGAGTTTATCGTCATTAGCCATCTTCAATTCAATAATTCTCATTGGCAGGATCCACTTTGATTCATTGATACTAATGATTAAACATAATAATGGACAATAATTTTAAATATTATATTAAATATGTTAAAAATCTTCGAAACCTTATGCAATATATTAATTTGTTTTAATAAACAAAAAAATAAAAATCTTAATTTTTTATAATTACTTGAGTTGTTAGATTTTTATACGATGAAAATTTCTTTAGATACCCTTATTTTATAGGGTTTATCATATATTTGATTTAATCCATTATATTTTAGGTTAAATTTATATTATTGTTTTTTTTAAATAAAAAAAAGTAATTGAATATTTTTTTATTACGAATTATTTCTTTTAATTTGATAAAGTTAATTAAATAAACTTAAAATATTGTTTTGGACTTAATTTAGGAATTCGGTTATTTAGCAGAAAAACTAAACAAAAACGGTTTCCAATATTTTCAATTTCCTTAATAAATAAGTGTTTGTTGATGTTTGAAGCCCTATCCTAAGATGGTGTTATAAGAGAATTATTGCTGTTTCAGAATTAAGGCCAGAATATCATCTATTAAAAGGGAATTTTATTTTGCCTTTTTTTTACATAAAATTTTTTTGGGTAGTGAAATGTTTATAATTATAAGATGAATTATTTTTTTTACTGATTTTTTTGGGGTAATGACGATTATGAGAATAAAATAACTAATATAATAATGACAATAAAAACCGTTAATAAAACAAACAGGTTGTATACTGATATAGAAATCTCCGGACAACCTGAACTTTGGGGTTCAGTTTTCCAATTATTGGTTGGTGACAAGGAAAAAATAAGCAATTTTTTGAACCCTTTGATTCAACTTAAAAACTTGCAAATTGTACTTACCGGGGCAGGATCATCTGCATTTATAGGAGAAGCTGCACAAGGTTTCGTGCAAAGAAATACAGGGTGTAATACGAAAGCAATAGCTACAACAGATTTGGTTACACATCCTGATTTATATTTTCAACCTGGTCTGCCAACTTTGCTTATCTCTTTTGCGCGTTCGGGGAACAGTCCGGAAAGCCTTGAAACAGTAAAATTAGCCGATTATTTTTGTAAAGAGGTTTATCATCTTATTATCACTTGTAATAAAGATGGAGAACTTTTAAGTTATTCCACAGTAAATGCTGATAGGTCTTATGCTTTATTGCTTCCCGAAGCATCTAATGATAAGAGTTTGGCAATGACAGGAAGCTTTACTTCGATGTTGCTGAGCGTGCTATTGATAAGTGATATTAAGAACATAAAAAATAAAGATACAGAAGTTGGGCGTATTGTCGAACAGGGAAATCTCATTCTTAATAATGCTAAGGCCTTTAAAAAAATTGCAACCATAGATTTTGAACGTGTGATTTTCCTCGGGTCAGGGCCAATGCTGGGGATTGCGCGGGAATGTCACCTTAAATTGCAGGAATTAACCGATGGTCAGGTAATTTGTAAACATGATTCTTTTTTAGGCTTTAGGCATGGGCCGCGTGCGGTTACCAACGAAAAGACTTTATTGGTGTATTTGTTTTCCCCTATCGACCACGTTTATCAATATGAACTGGATCTTGCGAAGTCTCTTGCAGTAGACTCGAGGAATATTAAGTTTTTAAGTGTAGGGCGCTCAAAGGATAAAGCTCTTAAATCTTTACTTAATATTGATTTAAAATTAAATTCCAGCCAAGAATTAAATATTGTTCCTTCTGCGTTGGTAGGACAATTGCTCGGATTTTATAAATCTTTGGAACTTGGTCTTAATCCTGATAATCCTTCTGTTTCAGGTGCAATAAACAGGGTGGTGCAAGGGGTAACTATTTATGAATATCCTAAAGAACTTAAAAAATGATTCTGAGTGTTTGTCCGAATCCTTCTATAGATACCTATGCCTGGCTTGATAATTTCGTAGCCGGGGGAGTAAACCGCATAAAAAAACTTGAAGAATATCCCGGAGGAAAAGGAGTGCATGTAGCTCTGGCTATTGGCGAACTAGGAGGTAGGTCAAAATTATTGGCTAATTGGGCAGGCAATAATGGAGATTGGATTAAAAAAGAATGTAGCAAGAAAAATATAGAAATATCTGGAATTCAACTTCCGGGAAACAATCGAAAATGTTATACTTTCAGATCTAAAAATTTCGATTTTCAAAACACCGAATTCCTAGAACCTGGTCCTTCTCTGTATGCTAAGAATTTAATTGAATTTAAGGATAAGTTTAAATCAGAAATAGCTAATGCTTCCTTAATTTGTATGTCGGGTTCCTGGCCCAAAAACGCACCAAATGATTCTTATGCACAATTAATAGAAATCGCAGAGAAGAGCAATATAAAAGTAATTCTAGATTGTAGTGGAATACAGCTGGTAGAAGCCTTACAAAAAGGGTTCTTCGGTCTGCACTTAAATCAACATGAGGCAGTGAACCTTTGTGGTAGCAGTAATATTAAGGACCTGCTAAAAAAGCTAAATGGCAAAGTAAAATTGGTGGCATTAACAAAAGGTAAGGATGGCTTGGATTTATTTTATAATAATCAAATTTTAACTTCAAATGTAGCAATAAGCAATGTGGTTAGTACTGTTGGAAGTGGTGATTGCCTTACTGCCGGAATTGCATTTGCCATATATAAAAAATTTGAAATTGAAAAAATTGCTGCCTATGGCGTCGCTTGCGGTGCAGCTAATTGTTTGTCTGAGGCTTTAGGAATGTTTAAAATAGAAGATGTAGAAAAACTATTACCAAAAGTGCAAATTAAAGAAAGTGAATATGAACTCTAAAAAATTGCTTGTAATAGGTGAATTAAATGTAGATCTCATCTTAAATAACATTAAAGGTTTTCCAAAAGTGGGCACCGAAATTATTGCTGATACAATGAATTTCACTTTAGGTAGTTCATCTGCCATTATGGCTTCAAATATTTCGGCTATGGGGATAAATACTTCTTTTTGCGGAATTATAGGGGATGATGAATTCGGAAAATTTGTATTAGAAGAACTTCAGAGTAAAAACGTAGATACTCGTTTTATAACAAAAAAGTCAAATTTAAAAACGGGGATAACTATAGTAATGAATTATGATCAGGATCGGGCTAATATTACTTATTGTGGGGCGATGAATTTTTTGACCATAAATGATATCCCATGGGAAAGTATAAATACATTCAGTCATTTTCATCTTTCCAGTTATTTTTTGCAAAAAGGGATTAAAAAGGATATTACTAATATTTTTAGAAAGGCCAAAGTTGCAGGCTTAACAACTTCACTTGATTTACAGTATGATCCTGATCATGAATGGAAGTTTGATTATAAATCGTGTCTGCCTTATGTAGATATATTTTTTCCGAACAAAGTTGAGTTGTTGGCACTAACCAAAGAAATTAATATTGATCTAGCAATTGAAGAACTTAGACCCCATACCAATATAATAGCCTTAAAGTTGGGCGAAGAAGGAAGTAGATTAATTTCCGGGGAAGAAGAAATTACACTTGCTCCCTTTCTAAATGATGTTTATAAAGATTCCATTGGTGCAGGTGATTCTTTTAATGCAGGTTTTATTGAAAAATTTCTGGAAGGTGCACCTCTCGAAAAATGTCTTTTAAATGCAAATCTAATGGGTTCCATGAGTACGACAAAAGCAGGGGGCACTGCGGCATTTTCTTCAAAAGAAGCGATTGATAAACAAAAGCAACAAATTTTAAATCAACAACTTTAACGAAATGAAAATAAAAAATAAATTACATCAATTTACTAAAGAAGGAAGAGGCCTTTTAGCTACGAATTTTTATAATCTTGAAACTTTGCAAGGAATATTAAAAGCAGCCTCGGATTTAAATGAGCCAATAATTTTACAACTTACCCAGAGTTCTATTGAATATATGGGATTAGAAACCGCTGTTGCAATGGGCCGTTTAGGAATGAAAGAATTTGGGGTAGAAGGATGGATACACCTTGATCATGGAGGATCGGTACAATTAGTTCAATCTTGTTTAGACGCCGGTTTTGATTCTGTAATGATAGACGGTAGTGAACTTTCGTTTGAGGAAAATGTAAAAATAACCAAAGAGGTGGTAAAACGCGCAAAATCTTATGGTGCCCATGTTGAAGCTGAACTGGGTTATGTAGCAAAATTAGGTCAATCTCACGATCAACAAGGCTTTACCCGACCCCAGGAAGCCAAAGCATTCGTGGAGGAAACAGGAGTTGATGCTTTAGCCGTGGCAATAGGTACTGCACATGGATTCTATATTCAAGAACCAAAATTGCAATTGGATTTGCTTTCAAGTATTTCTGAAATCACCCCCGCTACCCTGGTTCTTCATGGAGGATCCGGGGTTCCTGGAGATCAGTTACAAGCTGCAATTTCAAGAGGGATTTGTAAGGTGAATCTAGCTACAGAAATTAAAAATATTTTTATGATGACCTTGCGGGAATTGCTTAAAAATAATGCGGAAATAGATTTAAGGAAAGTTTTTCCACAAGCCACCGCCGAAATAACAAGGCTTGTAAAAGGAAAACTAGAAATCGTTAAAAACAATAAATAATGTTATCAAAATTCATCGATGCCCAAGTTCATTTAAACACTGTTTCTCCTGAAAAAATGGAGAAAGCATTAAAATTGAATGCTTCATTTTTATCAATAAACACCAACATTCCTTTTTTTGAGTCAATTGAAAAACAGGAAAAGGTGATTCTTGATCTTCAGAAAAAATACCCCGGCAGGATACAATATATCACTAGTTTCGATTTTCGGGATTGGGGAAAGGACAGTTTTACTTCTTCAGCAATTAATCAGATAAAAAGAGGCCTTTCTAATGGGGCAGTTGGGGTTAAAATCTGGAAAGATGTAGGTTTTGAATTGCACGATGAAAACGGTAATTTTGTAATGATCGATAATCCAATATTCGATCCTATTTTCAAATATTTGGTAGAAAATGATATCCTTTTATTAGGGCATCAGGGTGAACCTCGTAATTGCTGGTTGCCTTTGGAGGAAATGACTGTGGATTCAGATCGAAATTATTTTTCAGAACATCCTGAATACCATATGTTTCTTCAAAAGGAATATCCTACTTATGAAGAACAAATGCAGGCCAGGGAC
>Ga0307486_1001552_pt1 | contig 17322 bp, 10 predicted proteins | sample CBIW02metaG_FD_203663 | JGI IMG/M metagenome (GOLD analysis project Ga0307486, IMG submission 203663) | Sea-ice brine microbial communities from Beaufort Sea near Barrow, Alaska, United States - CBIW 0.2 | ecosystem: Environmental > Aquatic > Marine > Coastal | place: USA: Alaska | collected... | reverse complement strand
CGAATATCCTTGAAAAAGGTACTAAAAATGGTGTCACTACTGATTTTGATGGTAATTTTTCCATAACGGTGCCCAATGAAAATGCGACGCTAATCGTTTCTTATGTCGGGTTTGCCACAAAGGAGGTAGAGGTAAATGGGCAAAGCACTATCAATGTCTCCTTGGAGGAAAGTGCGGCAGGACTGGATGAAGTGGTTGTTATAGGTTATGGCACACAGAAGAAAAGTGATTTAACCGGATCAGTAGGGTCATTAGAAAGTGAAGAAATAAAAGATTTAGGAGTTAGCCGAGTGGATCAAGCACTTTCTGGAAAGGTTTCAGGAGTTCAAGTAAAAACTGTTTCTGGTGCTCCAGGTGCGGCCCCACAAATTAGAATAAGAGGGGTCGGTAGTGTTTCTGCAGGTGCTGACCCTTTATATGTTGTTGATGGATTTCCGACCCAAGACATTCAGACCTTGAATCCAAATGATATCGAAAGCCTCGATATTTTGAAAGATGCTTCCTCAACTGCTATTTATGGTTCTCGGGGTGCCAATGGCGTAGTATTAATTACAACAAAAAGGGGCAAAGAAGGAAAAACCGCAATCTCTTTTGACACCTATATAGGATTGCAACAAGTTACTAGGATTCCACAGATGATGAACGCAATGGAATTGGCACAATATGGATTTGACGGAATACGAAACAAAAATTTGGATGCGGGGAACGATGTTTCTGGAGATCCGGGAACTTGGGATTTTCCTGTACCCAGTTCTACAAGGAATGTTCTAGAGGGAAAAAACAACTACGATAAACAAATGATCGATGAAATATTGCGAACCGCACCTCAAAAGCACTACCAGTTGTCGGCTACTGGCGGTAATGAAAACGTTAGATATTCATTAAGTGGAGAATACCTGGACCAACAAGGTGTTGTGCTGAATAGCTATTTTAAACGGTATTCTTTAAGAGCAAATATAGATGTTAATATGACAAAAAGACTTACGGTAAAATTGAGTTTAAATCCGTCTTTTGTGAATGAGAACAGTACCGACGAAAGCACCGGAAGCAGTTATGGTAGTTATATCTCTGACAGTCCTATAAACAAGGCACAACTTTGGCCACCATACTTTCCCGCGTTGGATGAAAGTGGCGACTATGGTACATTTCCACAAACAGAAGCTGCTCAAGAATGGAACCCTCTGGCAATGGTAAATGAAATAATTAATGAAGATAGAAGCTCACGAATGCTTGGAAACATTAATGCAGAATATAAATTTTTTGATGGTTTTAAGGCCAATCTGATGTTCGGTGCAGACATCCAAAACTTAAAAAAAATGAGGTTTGAGCCTGAACTACTTGCATTTGCTGGCGGAGGATCGCATAATGTAGCTCAGGGTACGAGTAGATCGTCGATGAATGTAAATTGGATTACGGAATTGACCATGCACTACGATAAGTCTTTCAACAAACATAATATATCTGGACTTGCCGGATTTACCGCCCAGGAAGACCGTCAAGACATTAGCTTTTTTACTAGCGACAGATACCCTAACAACTTGGTGCCCACGTTAAGTGCCGTGAGCGGTGTGATAACTGATGGCTCGGCCGACGTATTTGAGTGGGCGTTGGTATCATATCTGGCTAGGATTAACTACAATTACGATAATAGATATTTATTAACCGCTTCTATACGTACAGATGGGTCCTCCCGTTTTGGATCTGAAAAGAAGTATGGATTATTTCCTTCAGCGGCTATTGCTTGGCGCGTTTCAAATGAAAGCTTTATGGAGAAAGTTGATGTGATAAACAACTTAAAGGCTAGACTTAGTTATGGTAGGACCGGTAATAATAATATTGGTCTTTACGAACACTTGGCTACGATAGATTATGACAAATATACATTAGGAGGAGGAACAGTGGCAGGTTTCCATCCCGGTAACCTAAGCAATCCTTTTTTAACATGGGAAACGCAAGACCAAGTTAACGTAGGTCTTGATTTAGGACTATTTAAAAACAGAGTGTCTTTTACCGTTGATTATTTCAAATCAAGAAGTAAAGATTTGTTATTACAGGTCAATATTCCGGCAACAACCGGATTTAACAATACCCTAAAGAACATAGGGGAAGTTAAAAATTCTGGTTGGGAGTTTATGGTGAGTTCTGTCAATTTTAAAGGTGATTTTGAATGGACAACCGATTTTAATTTATCTACCTATAAAAATGAAGTGGTAAGGCTAGGTCCTTCGGGAGATCCGATTTATCAATCTGCAGGTATGGTATCAGGATCAAGCATTACTCAAATAGGACAACCTATCGGCATGTTCTACGGCTTATTGACAGATGGTATTTTCTTAAATCAAGCCGAGGTAGATGCTGGACCGATTTTTGGTTCAGGAACTTCCGCAGTATCAAGACCTGGTGACATAAGGTTTGTTGATGTCAACGGTGACGGTGAAATAGATAACGATGATGCAACGATAATGGGTTCACCCTATCCGGATTTTTATTATGGTATGACTAACCGGATGTCATATAAGAACTTCGATTTCAGTGTCATTTTACAAGGTTCTCAAGGTAATCAAATCCTTAATATGGCGGGGATAGGTCAGTTGAATCAACGGGGAACACGAGTTTTGCAGTCAGCGACACAAAACAATTATTGGAAATCCGAACAGGAACCTGGTGATGGAAACACCCCGAGACCAAACGATTCTCCGAAAGGAAACAATCGTGCAATGAGCCAAAGGTATCTTGATACGGGATCATTTCTTCGAATTACTAATGCAACGTTAGGTTATTTATTGCCAACAGAGGTATCACAATCGATCGGACTCAATTCATGTAGGGTTTATGTTGGGGTTAACAACCTATATACGTTTACCAAAAATGAATTTTCTTTTAATCCGGATGTGAGTAATAGCAACAATCCTTTAACTCCCGGGGTGGACTTTAATGATTATCCGTTGCCCAGGACGATTTTAATGGGACTAAATGTTAATTTTTGAGCATAAAATAAAAAATACATATATGAAAACTATAAAGAGTATAATGGTGTTTTCAGCACTTTTGATCGTAGCATGCAGCAAAGATTTTATTGAAATAGATCCAATATCTTCAGCAAATACTGCTGTCTTGTATAAAACAGACGAAGATTTTAATGATGCGATAATCGGTTGTTATAGTTTGTTACAAGAGCAATATCAAAATTTTTGGGAATATGATTTACCGAGCGACGATGTTAGACATCAGTGGCCTACAGAAGACATTAGGCTTCGTTTGGACAATTATACGTGTCAGGACAACGAAGGTCTTTTTTTAGATACTTGGAGCAATTATTATGGAGTGATCTTTCGTGCGAACACCATTTTATCAAATATTGAGGAAATAGACGCATCAACCTTTGTGAATAAGGATCGGTATATCGCAGAAACAAAATTTCTTCGTGCTTTTGCCTATTTTGATTTAGTCAGAATATTTGGAGATGTTCCAATGATTACCACACCGTTGAGTGACGAGGAAGCCCTTCAATCGGGAAGGATTGACATTGCTAAGATATATGATGAAATTATCATAAAGGACCTCTTGGGCGCAGAAAATAAATTGCCTGAAGCCTATTCCGGCCAAAATGTTGGCAGAGCCACTAAGGGAGCGGCAAAAGCATTACTCGGGAAAGTATACCTGACTATGAAAGATTTTGTAAATGCAGAAGGTAAACTGAAGGAGGTAACAACGATGGGATATGCTCTTTTACCTGATTATAACGATTTGTTTGACTATTCTAAGGACGAACACCATAGCGAATATATATTTGATATCGAATATGAAGAAGGAATAGAGGAGGGCAGTGGGTTTACGAACGAGTTTTCCCCCCAGGAAAAGGCTGTAGCGGAATTTTATGGGGTGGAGGGTGGTGTTGGAAACAGCGGTACACCGTCAGATGATTTGTTCCTGATTTTTGAACCGGGAGATTTACGAAAAGATGTAACGGTCGCCAGAGGTTTTACCGACAAAAATGGTGTATTCATGGCTATCTCAGGTTCAGTAGGCGCTAAAACTTTTACTAAAAAATATATGACACCGGTAGTCAGGGGGGGTGATAGCAAGGCGAATTGGAAAGTTATCCGCTATGGGGATGTACTTTTGATGTTGGCAGAAGCGCTAAACGAAAATAACAAAACTTCTGAAGCTCTACTTGAATTGAACGAAATTAGGAATAGAGCAGGTTTGGAGGGGTATACCGGTCTTACACAAACAGAAACGCGCGAAAAAATATATCTAGAACGGCGGCTGGAGCTTTCTTTTGAAGGACATAGATGGTTTGATCTGGTAAGAACAGGAAGGGCCTTCAACACTTTGGAACCTCTTGGCATGAAAGATTACATGACTCTTTTTCCAATACCGTTAGATCAGATACAAATAATGAATGACCCAGCCCTTTTCCCTCAAAATCCTGGATGGGATTAATCTTTTGTCTTTGTGGTCAATTTTATCTTGGAATTTATCGAATAAATAAGAATTCGTTTGAGAACAATACATTCAGAATTCTAACCATCTATTAATTAAAAAAACTAAAACAATGAAAACTAAAGTAACAGAAAAAAGTAAATCACGCAGGGACTTTGTAAAGAAAACCTCCGCTTTTGCTGCATTTACCGCAATCAACCCTTTTCCAAATATTTTTCTTAGTCCCGGTGAACATGCATCTATCCCAAGCCATTTGAACGGTATTCAAATAGGGGCAGTGTCATTTGTTGATGAAGGGGTGAAGAATGTACTTGACATCGTTCAAAAACGAGGAAAAATGAACACAATTTTCCCAACGGTGTTTACCTATGGAAGAGGATTGTCGGGCAGGCAGATACCGGGGCAACCATTTCCAGATCATGGGTCTCAGGTTTCAGATAAGGATACCTTTCATGGGGGCAATTATTCGACACCGCACCCAGAGTTTTACAAGAATACGACATTAAAGGAAACCCGTGCCCCAGAATTGGGCGATTTCGATATTCTTGCCGAGGTTGTTCCGGAAGCAAAGAAACGTAACATGAAAGTATTCGCGTCTATAGAAGATCAATGGCGATCGGATGTTCCGGGCATAGAGGAACTTTACGAAATTGATGTTATGGGACGTAAGGCGAATACGTTATGCCTTTTAAGGCCAGAAGTAAGGGGTTTTTGGACTGGCCTCGCTAAAGATATATGTTCTTCCTATGACGTTGACGGAATTTTATTCTTCAACGAGCGCAACGGGCCTTTGCTAAACGCACTTGGGGCAAGCCATTTTCAAACTATTGACCCTACCCGCGTCACTTGCTTTTGTAAATACCATCAAAAGGCGGCCAAGGAGAGGGGCATCGATTTTGAACGAGCTAGAGAAGGCTATCTGAAACTGAACGATTTTGTGCAAAATGCATTAAAAGATAAAAGACCTACAGATGGTTATTATGTAGAATTCAGCCGATTGCTATTGGAATATCCTGAAATTATTGCATGGAATGAATTATTCAATGTCAGCAAGCACGGAGTGCTAAAGGAGGTTTATGAAACTGTAAAATCCGTTGACCCAAAATTAAAGGTTGGTTTTCATATTGAACATGTAAACTCCTTCAATCCTTTTTTTCGAGCTACCCGTAGTTATAGTGATCTTGCAGAAATTGCGGATTTCTTAAAAGTGGTCGTCTATAATAATGCAGGAGGGGAACGTTATGCCAGTTTTATCGATAATATCCATTCAACCATTTTTAAGGATGTCCCAGCCGAAGAGCTCATGCGTTTTAACAACCATCTTCTAAATTATAGCACAGAAGAGGAGTCCTTAAATCGTTTGCCTACTGCTGGCCTGTCCCCTGATTATGTATATAGGGAAACAAAGCGTGCGGTAGACGGTGTAAAAGGGAAGTGCCTTATTTTGCCAGGTATAGATATTGGTATTCCCAATAGTGATACTAGCCGTAAAGCCTCGCCCGAAGACACTTTTGAAGCTGTTCAAGCTGCTTTTAAAGGAGGTGCCGACGGACTTATATTGTCCCGTAAATACTCCGAAATGAACCTCGAGAATATAGATGCTGCCGGACGTGCAATCAGCGAATCCGAAAAAGGATGATAATTAATAATAAGAAAAATGAACTTTTGAAAACATTAGTTTTCAATAATGATAAATAATGTTATAAAAATGGAAAAGACAATTGGAATACAAATCGGCCCATCTTCCTTTGTAGACGAAGGGATTGAAAAATGTTTTGATACACTTCAAAAAAGTGCAGCGATAAATACAATATATCTAAGTACTTTCTCTTACGATAGGGGAATTTTGGGCAGACAGATTCCTGGAGCCAAATTTCCGGATCATGGGGTGCAGGAGTCGGATGAAAAATATTTTCATGGAGGAAACTATGCTACTCCACATCCACAGTTCTACACCCGAACAGCAATAAAAGGAGCTACCATGCACGCACCTGATTTTGGAAAGAGAGATATGGTAGCCGAAATACTGCCGGAAGCCAAAAAAAGGAATATAAAAGTATTTTGTTCGGTGCAGGATGGTTTTAACTACCCAGAAGATGTATCTGCCGATTTGCAAAATTTTTTGGAAGTTAGGCTTTCGGGCGAAAAAGGAAAGGCCATGTGCTTTTATAATCCGGATGTACAAGAGTTTTGGAAAGCGGTGGCTAAAGATTTGAGCTCTTCATATGATATTGACGGAATTCTGCTTTTTAACGAGCGCAACGGGCCTTTGTTAAATGCTATTGGAATTAGTCATGCGCAAAAGATAGAATCGGACAAAATCACTTGCTTTTGTAAGTATCATGAGAAAGCGGCAAGGGAACATGGTATCAATTTTGAACGGGCAAAGGAGGGCTATAGGAAACTCAATGAATTTGTTCGAAAATCTTTGAACGATGAAAGACCGATCGACGGATATTATGTAGAATTTAATCGTGTGTTGCTAGCTTATCCGGAAATTATCGCGTACAACAAACTTTTCGATATGGGCAAGCGAGAAGTCCTTAAACAAGTGTATAATACCGTCAAAGGAGTTAATAAAGGTCTTCAGGTTGGTTTTCATATTGAACATACAAACTCTTTTAATCCTTTTTATAGAGCTTCTCGTAGTTATAGTGATCTTGCAAAAATTGCGGATTTCTTAAAGGTGGTTGTCTATAATAATGCTGGAGGGGAACGTTATGTGAACTTTATCAAAAATATTTCTTCGACCGTTTTTAGAGACGTTCCTCCAGAGGAATTAATGGAAATAGACAACTATTTGCTCAATTATAAGAATGAAGCATCTTTCCATGAACTTCCTATGACCGGTCTGTCACCGGATTATGTATATCGGGAAACACAGAGAGCTTTAAATGGTGTAGCGGGCAAGTGCCGTATTTTACCCGGTATAGATGTCAATATACCTACAGGGAAAAATAGTAGGAAGGCATCTGCGAAAGACACGTACGAGGCTACGAAAGCGGCTTTTAAGGCCGGAGCGGACGGAGTTATCCTTTCGCGAAAATATTCTGAAATGTGGATGGACAATCTTAAAGGGGCGGGCAGGGCCATACGTGAAGCAATAGATTCCTAAACTACTTAAGTAATGAATTGGTCTAAATTATCCACCTATTTATCTATATTGTTTTTCCTTCTTATAGGAAATAATCTGATAGCTCAGTCTTCGGGTGAAATGAGCGAGAAGGAGTTGCTTAAGTGGTTTAATAAACAAGAATGGCTTAAGTCGGGCCAAGCTTCAGAGAGTGCGTATTCATACGATATCTTCGGTAGAGTAATATTAGAACCCGAACCGACTCCGGATTCGGCTATGGTCGACACTAAAAAATTAAAACACTTAAAAGGCCATAAGTCGATAAACATAAGGAGATTTTCAAAATACTATCATGCGAATAAACGTTTATGGGATATGGCGTTTGCATTTCTGATGGAGAAGGATTTAGAAAATCTTGAACCCGGCAAGTATCGAATAGATGGTGATAAGGTATATGCCACGGTTACGGACAACCCGTCAAAGGAATTTAATGTTTCTAAATGGGAGTCACATAAGAAGTATGCGGATATACATTATATAATAAAAGGGAAGGAGCGAATTGGAATTGCGCCAGTTTCCACCGCTAAGGGAAATAATGAATATATTCAGAAAAGAGATCTTTTATTTTATGATTCTGCCAAAGGGCACTATTTTAATGCAACCCCTAAAAATTATTTTATTTTTTTCCCATTGCAAGATGCCCATCGTCCAAATATTTTGATCCCCGGAAACGAAACAGTAAAAAAAGTAGTTATTAAAATCAAGGTTCTATAAGAGTGTTACTTCAAAAGAGAGCCCTTAAAAAATCTAGAGGCTTCGTTGAATAGTTTTACCAGATTATATCCTCTGGATACTTGAACCCTTGCAATTCTACAATGATTATCGAAATATCAGTAAAATTTAAGCAATGTAGAATTTATAATCCTGGGAAAAATCAGCATACCCTGAATTGGCCCGAATTTACGTTTTAAAAAAATGCATAATATCAACATTAAGATTAGTTCGGAGCTTCTTGCGTCTTACGACGATGTTCTCACCGCAGAAGTCCTTTTGGCATTATCTTCTATTTCAAAGTTCAACGATGAAATACAGGCACTAATGGAATTAAGGATTAAGCGAAGGTCAAAGCGACAGGAAAATCAAAAAAGGATTTCTTTTCTGGATAAAGATAGTTTCATTCCTGGCACTAATATAAAAGTACAGGATGCGCGCAAAGGTAAATTTGAAGGCGCTGCTATACCACAAGATCTTCAAAGACAATGGATACAAGGAACCGGACCGGCGGCAAAGCCCAATAGCAAGGTAGAAAATGGCATTCGAAATGTAGCCTATGCGCTTCTTTCGGGTGCAGATGGATGGATGTTTGATGGTGAAGATGCCCTAGGGCAGATCAATACTATGTCCCTAGATAACCAACGCAATCTAAAATTGGCAATCCATAAGGGTCCCGTTTTTATGAATGTAGCCTCACAAGTGGCCAAAGAAATGAATAAATGGGCGGATATTTTTTTTGGGCATAAAATAATTGAGGATTGGAAATCCCAATTAAACTTTACCACTAAAATTTTCAGGGTGCGCGGACTTCATTTGGCTGATCGCCATATTTGTGAAAATGATGATGGTCCAATGGCGGCATCGATCGTTGATTTAACATTGTATGTGGTTAACAATTATAAGGAGTTACAAAGAAATGGTTCATCGATTGTATTATATCTCCCTAAAATACAGACCGCCGAAGAAGCTGCCCTCTGGAATAGGTTGATATGCGCCTTAGAGGCACACTTGGACCTTTCCATTGGTACGATTAAAGTGTATGTGCTTATTGAACAACTTGAGGCAACATTCCAATTAATGGAAATCAGGGCGGTACTGGGTAAACATTTCGTTGGTTATAATACAGGGCGATGGGATTATATTAACAGTGTGGCTGATGCAATGAGTTGGGACAAAACATTTGTAAACCCGGACATCGAATCTGTTACGATGACCTATGGGTATATGAGGAATTATGAAGATCGGGTAAGACGTGCGGTAAATACTCCCGACGTTAATGGTAACTCGGCGTTATGGCAAGGAGGAATGGAGCCTAACATACCTGTGGGTACTAAGAAAGGCATAGCGGCCGGTATGAAAAAGGCAATGGAAGGCGCTGAACGTGAACAGAAAGCGGGAGCAAGTGGAAAATGGGTCGCCCATTGGAAAATGGTGCATATTGTAAGACCGATTTGGGAAAAGGTAGGGGAGAGAAACCAGTTAAACAAAAAATTCCCAAAGCTTACCTATTCACAAAAGGATTCGGACGGGTTATTGCTATTAGAAACGGCTCCTATCACTGTAAGAGGGGCGCGTAATCTATTGAGTGTTGCCTTACAGTATGGAAATGCATTTGGTCAGGGAATGCAGGCAGCAGCGCTAAAACCGGCAGATTTTTTTGGCAATGACGACATATTATATCTCATGGAGGATATGGCAACAGGCGAAATTCGACTGAGTATTCTATGGGAATGGGTACATAAAGGTGCCACCATAACGAATGATGATGCGGAAACAGGAATAAACAAAGGGGATGTCTTTTCTGTAAAAATATTCAAAAAACTGCTGACCGAAGAATATCAAAAATTGATTGACGCCTCCGACAAAGATGTATATGAAACATCGAAAACCACCACGCTACCAATTTCACGGGAAATCGTGACCGCTTATGTCCTATCAGAAATTAAATTCCCCTGGTTTATCGATTTGCTCAATATCAATCTTAATAATACGGATATGGAATTGGCAAAAGAAAGAATAGAAATGTACATAAACACATTTAAAAGTAATGGTTCTCGCATAGTTGAAAATCTCGATTTCAAAAATTCTTCCTGAATATTATTTGATGGTATTGTTTTATTAGTATAGATGCTTTGTTTTTGGCTGAAAAAATATGGACTGTCCAAAGTGCAAAAGCTCGAATTACGTAAAAGACGGCATCGTCAAGAACAAACAGCGCTATCTCTGTAAAGATTGCGGTTACCGCTATACCGTGAAGAAGAAATCGGACGTCAAGTCGGTCAAGGTCAGGCGATACGCCCTCAACATGTATCTGGAGGGTTTGGGTTTCAGGTGAATAGGCCAGATACTGGAAATCAGTCATGTAACCGTTTTTAATTGGATCGAAAAATGGGGCGGGCAAGTAGAGCTTCCTGTCAGCGATGAGCCCATCGAGATCGTCGAGCTTGACGAGATGCACACTTATGTCGGTGAAAAAAAACTACTGCTGGATTTGGATTGCTGTTGATAGATTTGGTAAAAGGTACATCGATTTTGTCTGTGGGGACCGCTCCACGGAAACAGGCAAAAGGCTCTGGGATAAATTGAAAGACCGTCAGGTCAATGGTTTCTGTTCGGACTATTGGAAAAGCTATTGTGAGTTCATCCCCGACCACAAGCACATGCAGTCAAAGGCCGAGACCTTTACTTCCGAGGGTTACAACAGCAGGATAAGGCATTACTTGGCAAGGTTCAGGAGAAAGGCCAAGTGCTACAGCAAGGCCGAGCATATGATCGAAAAGTCCCTGAAACTGCTGATGTTAAAATTGAATGACGAATTACCTATACTAGTTTAACAATACCGATTTGATATTAAATTAAGTGAGTAAATCGGAAAATGCTTTATAATATTTCCGAATTGAGAACCGTGAATTGAACAAATTTATCTAAAGCAATTAATATGTCAGTTGGAACACTTGCTCTATTATCCGTAATCCCCATTGCAATTATTTTTATTCTAATGGTAGGTTTTCGCTGGTCCGCCACTAAGGCCATGCCGCTTTCCTTCTTTATAGCTTTAGCATTGGTGCTTTTTGTTTGGGAAACGCCCCTGAACTGGGTTTTGGCATCAAGCCTTAACGGTGTTGTAATAGCCTTGAAGATTATATTTATAGTCTTTGGGGCGTTGGCACTGTTATTTACGCTAAGGGAGAGCGGTGCCTTGGCCGCCATTAAGGAAGGTTTTCGCGCAATTTCACCGGATAAAAGAATTCAAGCAATAATTATAGCATGGCTTTTTGGGTCGTTTATCGAGGCTTCTGCCGGCTTTGGAACGCCTGCGGCCTTAGCAGCACCTTTATTGCTTTCATTGGGTTTCCCCGCATTGGCCGCTGTTATGGTTACCTTAATTGCGAACAGCACCGCCGTTTCATTTGGTGCGGTGGGCACACCAACGCTTATAGGCATAGGAACTTCCTTAAATACTCCGGAAGTGTTGACAGCGCTTTCGGAGAGCGGTATGGACTACAATGGATTTATTCACCAGATAGGTACATGGTCGGCGATACAGCATGCCCTACCAGGAATTTTGATGCCTCTCATGATGGTTATGATGATGACCCGCTTTTTTGGGGAAAGGCGAAGCTTTAAAGAAGGACTTGAGATATGGCCTTATGCTATTTTTGCCGGAGTTTGTTTTGTAGTTCCCTATGTAATAGTTGCCGTTTTTTTAGGGCCTGAATTCCCAAGTATAATGGGGGGGCTAATAGGGCTTGTCGTATTAATACCTTCTACCAGGGCGGGGTTTTTGGTACCAAAAAAGATATGGGATTTTCCCGACAAGAATAATTGGGAAAAAGACTGGACAGGTTCTATCCTGTTGAAGGAAAATACTCACAAGGAAGGCCTAAGCCTGTTCAAAGCTTGGATACCCTATATTCTTATTGGAGCCATATTGGTGTTGACTAGAGTTCGTTTCTTGCCACTTAACGATTGGATAAAATCTGTAAAATATCTATCTCCGGAACTTTTCGACACTTCAATTACCACGGATTTCGACCCTTTGAACATCCCCGGAATCATGCCATTTATGCTTATTGCCCTGATTTGTATTCCTTTGTTTAAAATGGATAGGAAACAAGTGGGGATTGCTTGGTCGGAGGCATTAAAAAGAATCAAAGGACCGTTTATTGCATTAATTTTTGCTGTTCCATTGGTTAGGATTATGATGCAATCAGGTACAAACCCTAATGAATATTTAAGTATGCCGATAGCTATGGCAGAATCGATGGCAGATATTTTTGGTGGAGCATGGCCTCTTGTAGGTGCCCTTGGATCCTTTATGGCCGGGTCGAATACCGTTTCTAACATGCTATTTTCTCTCTTTCAATATTCAATTGCCGATAACCTTGGAATATCCCATATTATTGTCATAAGTCTTCAGAACGTAGGGGGCGCCTTTGGAAATATGATCTGTGTCCATAATGTGATAGCCGCATGCGCCACGGTTGGATTGATTGGAGTAGAAGGACTATTGATCAAGCGAAATCTGATTCCTATGTTCATTGCTGCTATTATTTCAGGAATAACAGGATTGATAATAGCGTTTATTTTGAATCCAGGCTTGTTCTGATTTCGAATAAAATTAATCCGACACGGAAGATAGGTCCAATCGAAATTCTAAAAATAAATAACTAAGTAAAAAATAATCATGAAAGTAGGATTTATAGGCTTGGGAATTATGGGAAAGCCAATGAGCAAGAACCTTATAAATGCGGGTTATGAGTTGGTCATTGTGGATAGGAAAAATGTGGCAACCGATGAAATCGGTGCTTTGGGAGCTAAAATCGTCCAGTCACCTAAGGAAGTTGCCGGGTTGGTCGAGGTAGTAATCACGATGCTTCCAAATTCGCCTGAAGTCAAGGAGGTGGTTCTGGGGAAGAATGGGCTAATAAAAAGTGATAAAGAGGGACTGACAATCATTGATATGAGTTCCATTTCCCCAATTGTAAGCCGTGAAATTTATGCTGAACTGGAAAAAAAGGGTATCAATATCTTGGATGCACCTGTAAGCGGAGGCGAACCGAAGGCCATCGAAGGAACACTTTCGGTCATGGTCGGCGGTAAAAGGGAAATATTCAATAAGTATTACGATCTTATGAAAACGATGGCCGGTTCCGTTGTTCGTGTTGGCGATAGCGGTGCTGGCAATATCACAAAATTGTGCAATCAAATTATAGTTGCCGTTAACATTTCAGCTGTCTCCGAAGCCTTAGTATTGGCACAAAAAGCCGGCGTGAGTCCAGAACTTGTTTATAAAGCTATACGTGGCGGATTGGCGGGTAGTACCGTATTGGATGCGAAGGCTCCTTTAATTATGGATAGAAAGTTTACCCCGGGTTTTCGTATAAATCTGCACATCAAAGATTTAAAGAATGTACTTGATACTTCGCATAGCTTAGGAATTCCTCTGCCCTTGTCGTCTAATGTTATGGAAATGATGCAGGCACTTATAGTGGACGGACTTGGCGATGAGGACCATTGTAGCCTAGTAAAGTATTTTGAGAAAATATCCAACGTCATGGTAGAACATTGATTTTAAGAAACCCATCATTAGATTGGTATCAAGACAGGGATATATTTGGGTTTGAGTTAGTTTGATGGGTACAGAGATCAGTTTCTGTACCATTTTAACGAAAAAATATTTAAAAAACACTTTCCCGTGAATAATCGACAGAAAGCTATTGATATATTTTTGGCAGGGTTGGAAAGTGTAAAGCCCAAAAACTTGATTGATAGGTATGTCTCAATAAAAAAAAATAAACTTCAAATCGGAGATGATTTTGTTGATCTATCCTTGGTTGAAAACATTTATGTTATAGGTGGAGGAAAGGCTAGTGCGGCCATGGCCCAAGCTTTGGAGGCTATTTTAGGGAAAAGGGTCGTCGCCGGTCAAATAATCACCAAATATGGACATGCCCTCCCTTTAAAGTTCATTGAAATTACGGAGGCGGGACATCCGATTCCTGATGAAAACGGCATTTTGGGAACGAAAGGTATTCTTTCGATAGTCAAAAAAGCCCAAAAAGATGATTTGATAATTTGTTTGATTTCCGGGGGAGGCTCCGCTCTTCTTACCGATGTTCCTGATAGGTGTACTCTCGAAGACCTGAAAGAGCTCAATAGCCTATTGTTAAGGACAGGTGCCAGCATTGCAGAAATAAATTGCATACGCAAACATTTGTCCAAAGTAAAGGGAGGATTTTTATCAAAAGCGGCATTTCCGGCCACATTAGTGAGCCTTATTCTATCCGATGTAATCGGCAATCCTCTTGAGGCTATTGCTTCAGGACCGACCGCACCTGATCCGACTACGTTCGCCGATGCAATTTCCATCATAGATCATTACAACATTAGAGACAGAATGCCTACACAATTATATAATGTACTTCAAGATGGTATTGATAACAAAAGAGAAGAAACCCTAAAGGAAGGCGATGAGATGTTAAATAGGACGACCAACCTGATTATTGGCACTAATATATTGGCATTGGAAACAGCCAAAGAAAAGGCGTGCTCATTTGGATATATATCTCGAATCGTGGCTGATAAACTTGATAGTGATATTGCCATCGTTGCCGAATATATCATTGAAAATATAACACGGAATAGAAACAGCACCCATAAAAAAACTTGTTTATTGTTTGGGGGAGAACCTGTCGTTGAAGTGAAAGGACGAGGATTAGGGGGGAGAAATCAACATTTAACCCTAATTATGGCAAATATGTTGAAAGGCCTGTCCGGGGTTACAATGATGTCAGGTGGCACGGATGGGAGCGATGGTCCGACCGATGCAGCCGGAGCAGTTGTCGATTCAGAGACATCCCAAAAAGCTACGCTACTTGGTCTGGATATAGAAGAATACATAGAAAATTGTGATGCCTACCATTTTTTTAAACAAGAAGGGGGATTGATTAAAACTGGTCCCACACAGACAAATGTAATGGATTTAATGGTTGTGCTTATTGAATAATTGGCTACTATGCTAAAAACGAATTGAGTTAGTTAGTTGGAGGATCGGAACAAGAATAAATCCTTGTTCCGCTCTTTGTTTGCCGTACATGGCACCTAACTTGACGATGCAAATCTATTGTGGGAGTGTGTAGTTACCCGCCTTTAGGTCCGGGAAAGAGTGTTCGCCGCGAGATGGTATCCGTAGGAATTGGCGGCAAAGTTTCGATGCGGAGCGGTAAAATTAGCTTACAAAAAGAGAATTAAAACAACCCAGCCGTAACCCCATTGCTTACCAACAATTATTGTTTATACAAACCTTCTAAATGAACTACTTCGAGGCAGAGCGTCGGGGAGTTATAATGATTAAATGACCATCTAATATGATATACATAATCGCCCTCATCATCGCCCTCGCCTTTATAATCATCGGTATCGTCCTTTGGAAAATCCATCCGTTTTTTGTGTTGTTGTTGGCGGCTATCGGATACGGCTTTATAACGGGCATGGGCGTTACCAAAATTATCTTATCGATCAACGACGGGTTCGGGAGTATCATGGGCAAGATTGGCCTGATTATTTTCTTCGGGGTCGCCATAGGTACCATTCTCGAGAAATCGGGCGGGGCCATGGTCATCGCTACACGTATGCTCAAGCTGATAGGGGAGAAGTCCATTCACTTGGCGATGATGGCGACGGGATATTTGCTGTCCATTCCCGTTTTTGCCGATTCTGCGCTTATCATTATGAACTCGTTGAACAAAGCCATTTCCGAGAAGGCGAAAGTTTCTTATGCGGGCACCACTGCGGCGCTTGCCTTAGGCCTTTATGCCACCCATGTGATGGTGCCACCGACCCCGGGACCGCTTGCGGCTGCGGGAATTTTGAACGCGGAGCTGGGCAGCGTTATCCTTTGGGGCATTATCATCAGTATGCTTTCGCTCGTAAGCTGTTACTTCTTTGCGACCAAGATCGCTTCGAGGGTAAGGATTCCCATCAAGATCGAAACCTCGCCCGATGCATTGCACAAACCAAAATTGCGGCTTTCGTTATTGTGCATCGTCGTTCCTATCGTGTTGATTGTTTTAAAGTCCGTCTTCGATTATCCCCAGCTAGGACTGACTTCGTCGTCTGTTTATCCCGCGATAGCCTTTTTGGGAGAACCGGTAATCGCCCTTTTGATCGGGGTGGTCCTATCCCTTTTATTGCCTGAAAAACTCGACGATAAAGTGTATTCCACCACGGGATGGCTGGGGGATTCTTTACTTATTGCTGCTCCTATAATCTTAATTACCGGTGCCGGGGGAATTTTCGGGGCGATGTTGCAGAATTCAGGCATCACCGAGCTGATTACGGAGAGCTTTTCGGGGATGTCGATCGGGCTGTTCTTTCCGTTCTTGTTGGCAGCATGTCTAAAGACCACCCAAGGTTCGTCGACCGTGGCGTTGATTACCACAGCCTCTATCGTGGCCCCGATGATGCCAGCCCTCGGTCTGGAAGATTCCTTTATGAGAACGATGACCGTATTGGCCATCGGTGCCGGGTCCACGGTAGTTTCCCATGCCAATGACAGTTTCTTTTGGGTGCTTACACAGCTTACGGGCATGAATGTTAAGCAGGGCAATCAGGTACTAACCTTGGGTACGTTGACATTGGGGGTTTCGGCGATTGTGATTATTTTTTTGGTTACGCAATTTGTAAATTAAGTAGTTGAACCTTTATAATGTGGTATTTTGAATTTTATAAATTTAATCATATATATCTGATTTATATACGATTATATCATTTGATGATACGACAACAAAACGTTCTAATTACTTAGCATTCAATAGAAACACAATTTTAAAAAAAATCTTGGCATGAAAATAGTTAGTTGGTTATTTTTGCCCATCCCCCGATATTGTTCAAAGGTATATAAAGACCGTTGCAAGGTAAAACTAAATAAATGAGCATCAAAAAAGAGTTTAAATTCTTGTTTTTCAGATATTTAAGTCATATTTTTAATGTATGAAACTACAGAAACAGCCCACCCTGGCAGACAC
>Ga0307486_1001549_pt1 | contig 17340 bp, 13 predicted proteins | sample CBIW02metaG_FD_203663 | JGI IMG/M metagenome (GOLD analysis project Ga0307486, IMG submission 203663) | Sea-ice brine microbial communities from Beaufort Sea near Barrow, Alaska, United States - CBIW 0.2 | ecosystem: Environmental > Aquatic > Marine > Coastal | place: USA: Alaska | collected... | reverse complement strand
GTTCACATAAAAGGAGGTTAAAAGGGTCATATGGACTATTTTGACGCATAGACTGATCAAAATATCAACACCTAAAAAAATCACAAATAAAAAAAAGACCAAGTCAAAAAATACATTTTGCTTGATCGCTTTAATAAAATTACCTCAAAAGAGATAGTTTTTCAGTGCCCTCGCTCCACTCCGGGAAGCACTTTTTTGCCTGAGTCCGCCGGACCTTTATTTCTTTCATGCTAAGTATTTGCCGGTGTCGGTTGGAACTTCACCTTGTTAATTGATTCACCTTCCTAAGCAATCTCATTGTACCCCATTTTTTGAGAAAGCAAAATTCAATATTTTCGTGCGATCTATCCTAATTCTAAATTCCTGGTTAAAGCATATCAAAAAATGGTAACGGCGAGGGCCTATGGGAAGTAAATCAAAACCGACCAGGCTATATTAAGTTTAACTTCTAAAATCCTTTTCAAGCTGAAAAACAAAAACAGAACCAAAATTGCATTCCATCACTGCAAATCCTTCGAAACACGAATTAAACTAGTGAAAAATAACAAAACAAGCGTTTTATTGCAAAAATAAAGGTAACTTGAAAGCTTATTAATAATCGTCTAAGCCAATTGTTTAATGATGTCCTTAAATTTTATGTATCCCAGACAAATCCTGGCTTTACTTTTATTATTGGTCAACCTATCGGTTATTGCTGGAGAGTTTCAACCCAAAAAAAATGACACCACTAAATCCAAAATAGTAAGTGCAGATACAACACTGGTTGTAAACCAGGAAATTCTAATACTTTGGACCAAAAAAAATGCGGTGGGAGTTACCTTTAACGAGGTCGCTTTTGTAAACTGGAACTCCGGAGGAAATAATTCAATTTCAGCATTGTTTTTTGGTAATTTTCAACGTAAATATCAAAAAAAACTGTTCTCCTGGAAAACCAATGCTTCTTTACGATTTGGCCTGAATGCACAAAAAGGTAGATATCTAAGAAAAACTGAAGATCAACTTTTATTCAATTCTACTTTTGGATATCGACGAGATTCTACTTCCAATTTTCGATATTCAGCAAAATTTAATTTTAATACACAATTTGCAAACGGATACAAATACCCCAATATAGAGAAACCAATCTCAAAATTTATGGCTCCGGCTTACGCCTTTTTGGGAATAGGCACGGAATATTCAGCACCGAACGAAGACTTAATAGTTTATCTCTCACCTGTTACCCAAAAATCGACATTTGTATTTGATCAGACTTTGGCAAATGAGGGAATGTTCGGTGTTGTTCCTGCGATACACGATGAGGAAGGGAATGTTATTGAAGAAGGTGAAAATGTAAATACTGAATTTGGAGTTTTGCTGACGAGTGATTTTAAAAAGGAAATTTTCACCAATGTAAATCTTGACAATGAGGTGAGTATTTATTCTGATTATTTAAACAAGTTTGGAAATGTGGATGTAGACTGGCAACTTAATTTAAATCTCGTAGTAAACGATTTCATCAAAGCAAAAATAGGGTCCCATCTTAGATATGATGATGATGTAAAGGTCAAAAAAGACACCAATAATGATGGTAAACTTGAAACCCTGGGATCAAGGATTCAGTTTAAACAACTACTTGGAGTAGGAATGGTGTATGAGTTTTAATCCGGAACCGTTAAGAACTTCACCCATTCAGTTGATTCACCTTCCGGAGCAATCTTGTCCTATACTATTTTTTGAGAAAGCAAAGTTCCGGAAATTAGAAATTAGCCGGCCTTTGAGCCGATTCATCCCAAAATTTGGGTTTCTCGGACGACCTATCCTAATTCTAAATTCCAGGTTAAAGACAAATCAAAAATGGTAACAGCGATAGGCTTTAGAAAGTAAATCAAAACCGACAAAGCTTCGTTCAGTTCAACAACCTTTTAGTTTAGTTTTTTCCTTAAATCACATTTTAGCATAATTGAATTGGTCTTGTAAATCAATATAACAAATTACACTTTGGAATTTAATTGCTGTAAAAAACTCCGATATTGAGGGTTATTTGGATATAACTGAACTAATTTGATTAATATGTTTTTTGCCTTTTCTGGCTGGTCGTATTTGGAATAATGATAGGCCAGGGCATATAGCAAACTTTCATTCTTTCCATCTATTTTCAAACCTTTGAGAAGCGTCTTTTCGGCATTCTTTTGGTCCTGCTTCGTATCGTAAAGCAAGCTTAGGTTATAATACACCCGAATGTTTCCTGGCATTTTCTTGACCGCCGTATTTAATAGCTCAATGGCTTCATCTGTCTTGCCCAGCTCTGCATATAATAATGCCAAAGAATAGTAGGTTGGCCCATATTCAGGTTCTTGTTTTATAACAGTTTTAAAGGCTTCCTCGGCTTTTGCGTAATTTTGAGTGTTGTAATATAAATTAGCCAATGTTAGTCTCGCCTGGTTATTTATGTTGTCCATTTTTAAGGCGCTTTCATAACCCTCAATTCCTTTTTGTAAATCCCCTTTTTTAAGGTAATAATTAGGTCTTTTTATGCGTCCACCGATAAAATCTGAATTGGTATTTAAATGCGTAAAAAATTCCTTCTTTACTTTTTGATAAACTTCTTGATATTTTTCAGGAACCTGACTTTCACCTAAACTACTTAAACCGTAAAAAGCCTTTATTCTCACACTTCTTTTAAAATCGTTTAAAAGCGGCAAAAATGAGTTAACATAATCCGTATTATTGATTTCGCTTAAAATATCAACAGTTGCTCCCCTAACTAAAGGGGATTCGTCGTTTAACCATGATACGTATCCCTTAAGATTTTCTACATTGTAACGAGATAAAGCTTTCACGGCAGATGCCCTTACCATTTCTGCCTGTGTTTTATCATTTATAAGGTCTAATAATCCCAAATTGGCATTTGGTTGTCCTATAATTCCTGGAATAAGTTTTTCAGAAAAATGAATCGAATCAACCGCTCCAAAGAGTTTTTGAAACGCTTCCCACGCCCATTTATCATCCTTATCTTCATGGCATCCGGCACAGGCATTCGGAGTCCCGTATTTTAAACTAAGGTCTGGTCGAGGCACCCTAAAGCTATGGTCGCGCCTAAAATCATTGCCCATATAGTATTTACCCGTCATATGGCAATTAATACATTTTGCGCCGTCTGTGCCCATTTCATGAAAATGATGCTTTGGTGTATTAAATTTTTCAGGTAAATGGCATTGTGCGCATAGTGTATTGCCTTCAAATTTTAATTTTAACGAGTGTGAATCATGGCAGTTGTTACAGGCTACATTATTCTTGTACATTTTACTTTGAACAAATGAACCATAAACGTAATCTTCATCTAAAATCTGTCCATCTGGATAATAGGTAGGCTCTTCTAAAAGCTGTGGATAATAATGGTCTAACATGGTGCCTTCAAAATTAAAGGCTTCCGAAAATTGTTCCCTACGCATGTGGCAGCGTGCACATTGGTCTACCAACTCCTTAGGTGTCGTTTTTAAGGTCATGTGCATGGTGCCGGTAGGAGCATATTTATTTCCAAGACGTTTTACATCCTCCACATGTTGTTTGCCAGGACCATGACAAGCTTCACAGTTTACATTAATGATGGCGTATTTTGTATCGAAGGTATTTGTTTTAAGATCGTAATTTTTTCTGACATTGGTGGAATGGCAATCGGAACACATGGTATTCCAGTTCAAACCGCCTCTAGACCAATGCAACCATTCAGAATGTACCACTTTAAAGTCCGGATATAAATCGAACCATTTATTTTTTACCGAATCCCAAGCGGTTCTTAAACACTGAAAACGGCCATTTGGAAATTTTACAATGTATTGTTGCAATGGAGTAAATCCGAAAGTATAAACAATCCTGTAGTCGTGATTGTTTCCGTCAGGACCTTCAGTATTTACATAAAAAACGCCTTCCTTTTTGTAAAAATGAGAAGTAACCCCTTGACTTGTGAATTTTTCATCATTAAAATTGCCTAAAACAGAAGTGCTGTCCGCCAATTGCATGGCCTTGTCATGATGGGAGCCTTTCCACTCTTTAAATTGTTCTTTATGGCATTCTTTACAATTATTATCTCCTAAAAAATGACTGTCCGGGATTTCTTTAGTGGACACAAAAACATCGGCTTCAGAAACTTTTACATATTCCGGTTTTTCATTACAGGAAAAAACAAAAATGACTAGTAATAATATGTTTATGGTTATATTTTTATATTTCATATTTACTATATAATTCAGAAAAAATCCTTCCTGGTAATTTGATGTTAAACCAAAAATAAAGATTAAAAAATAAGAGATAGACATTATACTAATTCTATTTATTGAATATCCCTAAAATCCTATAATTAATTAGTGTAACTCCCTGTTAATATTCTGTTCCCATTTCCATGCCGATAAAAGCGCGTCTTTTAAGTTTAATTTTGCTTTCCATCCCAACACATTATTGGCTTTTGAAGTATCTGCATAAGCGGCAACGACATCACCAACCCGCCTATCAACTATTTTATAATTAAGTTTTTGATTTGAAACATCTTCAAACGCAGAAATCACCTCCAATACCGATGAGCCTTGTCCTGTCCCTATATTAAATACTTCATAATTGCCAGTATTGTCTTCATTTATAAGACGTTTTAAAGCTGCCACGTGTGCTTTTGCTAAATCTACCACATGGATATAATCCCTTATGCAAGTACCATCCTTTGTTGGGTAATCATTCCCAAAAACAGATAATTGCTCTCTCAAACCAATTCCTATTTGAGTGATGAATGGCACAAGGTTTTGTGGAGTTCCAATTGGCAACTCGCCTATTTTTGCGGAATCATGTGCTCCAATTGGGTTGAAGTACCTAAGAGCAATTGCATTTAAATTTTCTGACACTTTACAAGTATCTCTTATAATTTCTTCACCAATTTGCTTGGTGTTTCCGTAAGGAGATTCTGCTTCTTTTATCGGTGCAGATTCTGCAATAGGTAATGAATCTGCTTGCCCATAAACGGTGCAGGATGAACTAAAAATAAAATTAGAAGTTTCCTTTTTCTGTAATTCTTGTAAGATGTAAATTAGCGTATTCAGGTTGTTTTCATAATACAACAAAGGAAGATTCACACTTTCTCCAACCGCTTTAGAAGCTGCAAAATGAATGACACCACCAACATCATGATGTCTTTTAAAAAAATCGATTACTAAAGCTTTATCTCTTAAATCCAATTTTTCAAACAATGGCTGCTTTCCGGTAATAGCCGTAATTCCTTTTAAAACGTCTTCTGATGAATTTGAAAGATTATCAATAATCACAACTTCAAACCCATCATTCTGAAGTTCTACTACAACATGCGAGCCTATAAATCCTAATCCACCTGTAACTATTATTTTTTGTTTCATTATTTATTTTTGAATAATTTAATTTATGAATTTGAATAAGTTGTATACCAAAACAAACAATATAAAATGGCAGTAACAAAACAAACAACAAAAAGACACTAATTAGCATAGAAAGTATTGCAATTAATTCCATTTGATGCATCCATTGTTTTAAAACTGCAATAGGAATATATTTCAAAAAATAAGCGATGGTATTAGTTAAAACGCTCCTCAAATAATGACATTCTCGGTTGTTTTTTTCCAGAATAGGCCTTAAATAAGTACAGCTAATATATAATTAGTTGAAATTTTTTAAAATCTTATTTATTTATTACAGAAACCTATGACTCAAATTAGAAAACATAGTTTTTGCAATATTTTATCAAATATAAAAAAAAATCATGAAACTATACTAGTACCTACCGGTTTGTTTAAACAATTTTCACATATCTTTGTAATATGAATGTGATCAGCGTTAAGAATAAAACAGGAACACCTAAATACAAGCAAATTATTGCTTCAATTGAAGATGCAATTCTATCTGGCACATTAAAAAAAGGAGATCAACTACCGTCTTTAAATAGCGTTAGGGATACTCATAATCTATCCAGAGATACGGTTTTAATGGCTTTTAACGAATTGAAAACAAGAAGCATCATACAATCTGTAGTTGGAAAAGGCTACTATATTATAAATGACAATATTGAAGTTACACAAAAAATATTCTTATTATTTGATGAACTAAATTCCTTCAAGGAAGATTTATACAATGCCTTCATTAATCACTTAGATAAGAATATTAGAGTGGATATTTTTTTTCACCATTTCAACGATGACATATTTGGTAAATTAATTCAAGAAAATACTGGTGCTTACAACTATTATGTGATAATGCCAGCTAATTTAAAAAACACCAAATTGGTTATAGAAAAATTACCAAAAGAGAAGGTTTATATTTTAGACCAAATGCACCCAGAATTATCTGAATATTCAGGCATCTATCAAAACTTTGAAAAGGATATTTTCAACAACCTAAATAAGGCGTTACCATTAATTAAAAACTATAAAAAATTAATTCTACTTTTTTCTGAAGACATACAACCTCAAGGTATGCTTAAAGGCTTTGACAAATTTTGTAAAGCAAATGCAATAGAAAGTGAAGTTGTTAATTCATTACAAAACAGAAATCTTAACAAAGGTGAAGTTTATGTAATCCCCGATGACAAAAACCTAATACGAATTATCAAGAAAATTAAAGAAGTCCAATTAACCCTTTCCAAGGACATAGGCATAATCTCTTATAATGACACTTTACTTAAAGAAATTGTCGAGGGTGGTATCACTACTATTTCGACAGATTTCAATATAATGGGAGAACGATTGGCAAAAATGATTCTTAATAAAGAACAATTGCAGATAGAAAATACTAACACCTTAATACTAAGAAATTCATTATAACTTAAAAACAAATAATATTGTACCTCATTAAACATACACAAGATTTAAAGAAAAAGCTGGACTTTATTGAAATTGAAGACACTCAAAAAACTACTTATGCCAAAATTTATTTGAATTTAGGCGGGAGTTTACAGGAATTAATTCTTAATAACTGCCCTATTATTAAGGATTTACAGCCATTAACTTATAATAACACGTATGCCTCTTCTATTTTATTTCCATTTGCCAATAGAATTGAAGATGGTATTTATGAATTTGAGGGAAAGCAATATTTTTTAGATGTCAATCAAAAAGAAGAGAATAATGCATTGCATGGATTAATTTACAACAAAACATTTGAGCTGATTGACCAAAAAAAATCAAACGAAGAAGTAGTGGTTACCCTTAGATACCAGGAACAAAAGCGGGCTAAAGGATTTCCATATACCTATACCATCCTTTTAAAATATATTCTAACCAAAGATAGCATTGATTTAAATGTCACGGTAAAGAACACTGATAATAAAACATTTCCATTTACAATTGGTTGGCATCCCTATTTTGCAAGTAATGATTTATTTAACAGCTCAGTAAATTTTAATTCCAATAAAACAGTAGCGTTTAATAAAAAAAACATAACTCTTGGACTAAAAGAAATATCATTAGATGGTAAATTTAAAATTGAAAATAAAACTTTAGATGATTGTTTTGTTTTAGAGACAAATGAAATTTTGTTTGAAACACCTAAATACAATTTTGTTTTAACGTCCACTGAAAAAGATTGCTTTTTACAGCTATACACACCACCACATCTTAATACCATTGCCATTGAACCAACTACAGGAATTTCAGATAGCTTCAATAACGGTATAGGCTTAAAAACATTAAAACCTAATGAGGGTTACAACATTACTTGGAACCTTAAAATACACGATTAAAAAATGAATACATCTTTGATAACCAATATTAAAAACAGTTTTATCACTAAATTTGAAAGTGAACCTATTATGATATTTTCGCCTGGACGAATTAATATTATAGGTGAGCACACCGATTATAATGACGGTTTTGTATTCCCCGCGGCAGTAGACAAAGGAATTGTTGCTGGTGTTCAAAAGAGCGACTCAAACACCTCTTCGGCTTATGCTGCTGATAAAGATGAGACTATAGAATTTTCACTAAACAACCTTAAACCATTAGCAAAAGGTAGTTGGCAAAATTATATACTGGGGGTCGTTGCTGAAATTCAAAACAGAAGTAAAACAATTGGCAATTTTAACATTGCCTTTGGTGGTGACATTCCAGGAGGAGCAGGTATGTCATCTTCAGCAGCCTTGGAAAATAGTGTGGTGTTTGGATTAAATGAACTTTTTAATTTAGGATTATCCAAACATGACATGATTTTAATTTCGCAAAAAGCTGAACATAATTATGTTGGTGTTAAATGCGGTATTATGGATCAATATGCCAGTATGTTTGGCATTGAAAATAATGCGTTACTACTTGATTGTAGAACGGTACAATCAAAACCTTTTGAAATCGATTTTAAAGACCACGAACTTATTTTAATAAATACAAATGTAAAACATAGCTTGTCTGATAGTGCTTATAACGACAGACGTTCTGTATGTGAATCGGTTGCAGAAATGCTAAACGTGAAGGCTTTAAGAGATGCCACGGAATTTGATTTAGAATCTATAAAAGACAGGGTCACTCCTGAAAATTATCAAAAAGCACTCTATGTAATTCAGGAAAACGACCGTGCTGTTCGCGCTTCAAAAGCAATGCAGCAAGGTGATTTAGAAACCCTTGGTAAACTGATATATGCTTCTCACGATGGATTACAAAATCAATACAAAGTAAGTTGCGAAGAATTGGATTTTTTAGTGGCTCAAGCTAAATTAAACATACATGTTTTAGGAGCTAGAATGATGGGTGGTGGTTTTGGAGGTTGTACTATTAATTTGATTTCCAAAACAGAAACAGAATCTTTCAAAACATTCATTTCTGAAGCCTATAAAAATGCATTTAATAAAGAATGTTCTATTTATGCCGTTAAACTTTCTGACGGAACACATTTAATAAAATAAATAAATTTAAATTAAACAAAATGAATACGAATTTACAAGATTCTTCACATAGGCGTTTCAATATTTTAACCGGGGAATGGATCCTGGTTTCCCCGCACAGGACCAAGCGCCCCTGGCAGGGAAAAACGGAAAAACACAATGAGGAAAAAAATCCGGAATATGTAAGCGATTGTTATTTATGCCCCTTAAATAAACGTTCAAGCGGAGAAGTGAACCCAGATTATAAAGAGCCCTTTTCATTCGTAAATGATTTTCCTGCACTATTGCCTGATGGAAATGAAGAGAAAATTGACAACGGACTTTTAGTTGCTGAACCTGAAACCGGGATTTGCAAGGTGGTTTGCTTTTCCCCAAATCATTCCCTTACGCTTCCAGTTATGGATGTTGAAGATATTGTAAAAGTGGTACAAACCTGGAAGAAGGAATATGTAGAATTGGGTGCACATCCAAACATCAATTACGTGCAGATTTTTGAAAACAAAGGCGAGATCATGGGCTGCAGCAATTCGCATCCACACGGGCAAATTTGGTCACAAAGATCCATTCCACCTGAAATCCTTAAAAAATCGGCTCATTTTAAAGACTATTGGGAAACTGAGAAAAGGAGTTTGTTACAGGCTTATCTGGAGCAAGAACTGGAACTGAAGGAGCGAATTGTCCTTGAAAATGAACATTTTGTAGCTTTAGTCCCTTACTGGGCAGTCTGGCCTTATGAAGCGATGATTGTTCCCAGGAAACATTATCAGGATATTGGGCAATTAAATACTGAAGAAGAGCAAGCTTTTGCAGAGATCATCAAGAAATTATGCATTAAATACGACAATATTTTTGAAACCTCCTTCCCCTATTCATCTGGGGTCCATCAACAACCCACAGACGGGGAAATGCATCCCGAATGGCATTTTCATATGTCTTTTTATCCGCCGTTATTACGTTCAAAAACCATCAAGAAATTTATGGTGGGATACGAATTATTCGCAAGCCCACAACGGGACATCACAGCTGAACAGGCTGCTAAAACCATCCGGGAACAATCAGGTATTCATTATACAATTCATTGATTATGGAGAAAAAATGCACCTTAAAAGATCTTTCCCAAATATTGAACCTTGCGGTTTCAACAATTTCCAAAGCATTAAACAATAGTCCGGAAATTAGTGAATTAACCAAGTTCAGGGTGCAAAATACCGCCCTATTATATAAATACACCCCCAATAAATCTGCTCAAAACTTAAAATCCAAAAAAACCAAAACAATAGGGGTTATTGTCCCCGACCTACTTTCTCATTTTTTTGCAATGGCTATTCATGGAATTGAAACTGAAGCTAACTCAAAAGGTTACAAAATAATTATTTGTTTATCTAACGAGACCAGGGAAAAGGAATCGGAGAGCATTAAGACCTTGATAAATGGAAGTGTAGATGGGCTGATTATTTCTTTATCTAAAGAAACACAAATTACCGGGGATTACGGGCACTTTGAAGAAGCTCTTAAATACAATTTCCCAATTGTCCTGTTCGACCGCACTTTCGAAAAGATGATCTGCGATAAAATAAGCATAAATGATCAACTGGCAGCAAAAGAAGCTACAGAGCACTTGTTAAAAACCGGTTGCCAAAACATTATTTTTCTTTCCACAATTTCCGGGACCAGCGTAGGGGAACAAAGAAAGTTAGGATATTTGGATGGTCTTAAAAATACCGGGATACAAAGCTGTATCCTGAATATAGAAAATTATAATTCCTTTGAAAAATTGTTAATGCAGCAATTGCGGGATATTAAAGTAGACGGGATCGTGGCAGCAGACGAATTATCAGCAATTTCCACCATAAAATACGCCCTTAATAACTCCTTTAAGATTCCTGAGGATATCTCTGTCATTGGATTCACCAACGGAGTTCTAGCAGAAAACTATATTCCTTCCCTTACCGTAGTGGACCAGCAAGCTACAGAACAAGGAACTATGGCTGCAAATACGCTTATTAAACGACTGGAGAGAAAAATTCCTGTTGAACCAGTACACCATACTTTAAAAACTTCCATAATCCAAAGGCAATCTACATTTCCTATACTTCTTCCAAAATAAAGGAAGTTTAAATCATCTCGTACAACTGGTAAAATTATAATTAAAACTACCCACCCCCTCAGCACATTCCCCTTTATCTTATCACTCCCCAAAAGAGAAGCTCCGTATTGCGGGGAAAGCGCTTCGTCAAAAAGGTCTTGGACACAGGAAAAAAAATTAATCCCCTTCGTTGCGCTAATCCGCGAATCCCGAAAAAGGTTGGAAGCGGAACCGCTCCACTCCGGGAAGCACTTTTTTGCCTGAGTCCGCCGGATCTGAAATCCTTTCTCGCTTTGTACTTACCGGAACCGTTTGGAACTTTACCTTGTCAATTGATTCACCTTTCCCCTATCTTGCCTATACCATTTTTTGAAAAAGCAAAGTTCCGGAATTTAGAAATTAGTCGGCCTTGTAGACGACCCTTCCCAAAAGTTGGGATTTTCGGGCGGCCTATCCTAATTCTAAATTCCCGGTTAAAAGCACATCAAAAAATGGTAACAGCGAGGGCCCTATAGGAAGTAAATCAAAACCGACAAGGCTTCGTTCAGTTCAAACCTGTTTTATATTTTTTCAACCCGAAAATCAAAAATGGAAAACGCTCCGGATATAAAAAGTAAATCTGTGGATTTTGTTCAAAATGACCAAAAATTCATTTGTTGTCGTTTGGTGGTTTTTGACATTTAAAAGATGTCAAAACCTCCTCACAGACCCCGATTTATATGAAAACACGGTAAATCTTATTTCAATCCTTTCCCTTACTGATCTGAATTAAAATGTACCTTTTAACAACTGGAATTCAGTAAATATTGACACCTATAATGATCCCGACTTTGACTTTTTACCAATAACCATAGCGTTCAAAAAAGTACGGATATCGGTTTTTTTGTTCCAGGTTTATGCAATTGGCTATTGGCCACATTGTTTGAAATTTTGTCCCTTGGGGGACAAAACGGAATAGCAAGAGGATAACACGCGCAGCGGTGTTAAGCATTCCTTTTTATTCGCATTAATCTGATTATCAATTAGTTATGAATTACTTAAATATTATAAAATTCTTGATTTGCGGCAAATGGCCCCAAACCCCCAGTAAAATGGCAAGAATTTGCGGCAAAATTAAAAAATTATAGAAAATGAAAATTTATATCAACATTCGTTTTAAAAAGAAAACTGCTGAACGTTTTCAGCAATTTTCTAAAACTCATTACAAAACGCATACGGATGCTATGGCAGGGATGCTGGATTTTTTCTTTTACAATGAGATTTCCCCAAAGGAAAATTTTGGGCCCACCGGCAGGCGAATTGAAAATAGCCTGAAGAAACGGATAAATGCAGTGATCGCAATAGTGAAGGATGTGGAAAAGAATAAAGTAAACCCCACGCTGGCCATTCTGGAATCACTTATGGAAGCTGCAGATCCAAAAAACAAAAAATGGAACCAGAAAAAAAAGGATTATGAGGAAGACGACACTCATCCCGATTTTTATAAATAATTCACTATGTATATCACCATCACACCCCAAAAACTGGGAGCAAATTATTCCCAAAGTTCAGCCGGTTTTGTCGATTACCTGGAAAAGGAAAACCAGCTTCCCGGCAAAGAAAACGAACATGAATTTTTCTTCAACCAGAAGGAGGATAACATTTCCCCGGAAGTGGTAATAAAGGAAATAGATGCCAACACCACCAAGCTGAAAAAAATCGAACCAAAATTTTACTCTATAACTGTAAACCCTTCACAATACGAACTGAAAAAACTACAAAACAGCCCGGAAGCTTTAAAGCAATATACCAGGGAACTAATGAAAGATTATGCCTCCTGTTTTAACCGGGAAATCAATGGCCGGCCTGTTACCGTAAATGACATTAAATATTTCGCAAAGATCGAGCACCAGAGAACATTTAAAGGAACAGACTTCCATGTGAAGGAAAACCAGCCTTATGCCACCAAAATACTGGAACTCAAAAATCAGGTTCGAAAAATCGAGCGCGGTGAGATGCAGGGGAATATTAAAACCCGGGAACAGCAAATCCTTAAATTGGAAAGGGAAGCTCCCCACCAACAAAACGGACAACGTATTGTTCAGGGAATGCTCAAGGAAGGAAACCAAAGCCATATTCATATTTTAGTGAGCCGAAAAGATGTTTCCAATTCCTTCAGCTTATCCCCCGGGAGCAAATACAAAGGATCAGAGGTTGAAATGTATGGCAAAATGGTGAAAAGAGGATTTGACAGGGATCTTTTTTTTCAAAAAGCTGAAAAAACATTCGACAAGACATTTCAGTATCGCCGCAATTTTGTGGAAACCTACCAGGCCAGGAAAGACTTTATCAGAAGTCCGAAATTATATATTTCTGCAATACTGGGTCTTCCCGCTTCAGAAAAAGCATTGGCCTTCAAGATGCTTCGGGAAACCGGAATACCGTTGCTTCCTATGGTTCCCCTTTCTAAAGCGCAACTAACGGTGAAACTTATTAAATCCATTCAACATGGAATTCATGTAGCCCTAAGATCAGGATCAATAGGAATTTAAATTAACCAACTATGGAAACCAATTATATTAATTTATTATGGAGCATTGCAATGGGAAGCGCCATTTTCTTCCGAATGTATAAAATATCATCCTTCGCATTTCCCATAAATTTGCTCCTGGGCGGTTTGTTCCTTTGGGCTATTTTACCGGCAGGCCCATCCCTGAAAGAAATAGCTATTATTAGCCTTTATTTAGGTTGTCCCCTTATTTTGAGCAATACGGTCCTTTATGTATTTATACCTAAAAAGGAAACATCAAATATTGAAAAGAAATACCAGGTGCATTTTAAAACCCGGAATGGCACATTTAAGATCAATAATGTCAAACGCGGGGTTTCTGTAATTGGGGCTGCGGGTAGTGGGAAAACAGAAAGTGTGGTCTATAACCTTTTGGAGCATTTCAGCCGAAATTCATTCTGTGGACTTATACACGACTATAAAGATTTCGAGATTACCGAAATGGCCTATCCCCTGTTCAGGAATCCTGATTTGCCGTTTTATATACTTTCCCTTGATAAAATAATCCATCGGGTAAATCCCATTGCACCGCGATATATGGAGAATGAAGAAGATATTAATGAGGTGTCGCGGGTTTTGATCGAAAACCTGTTGGAGCAAAAAGAAGCCGGTGCCACCGGGGCAGGTAAATTTTTTAACGATGCCGCGCAAGGATTAATCTCCGGACTTATATGGAAACTGAAAGTTTCTTTTCCGCAATATTGCACCCTCCCTCATCTGATTGCAATTTACCAATACCTGGATACCGATGATCTAATTGATTTTTTGAAAACCAACCAGACTTCCCGGGCCTTCGCAGATGCATTTATAAGCGGGAAGGATTCCGAAAGACAAACTGCCGGTGTAAAGAGCACCCTTTCTACTGCATTAATGAAGATCAGCAGTAAACGTATTTTTATGGCACTGGCAGCAGATGATATTCCCCTGAACATTAATAATCCCGGGAACCCAGCTGTGATTTCATTGATAAATAACCCAAAATACGACTCCGCATATTCCCCTGTCATCGCCACTATAATGCATACCATTGTAAAGCAAATGAGCGTAAGGCATTCCAGATCATCTTTTCTCCTGATGGAAGAAGCTCCAACCATAAGGTTGTTGAATATGCATCGCATCCCGGCCACACTTAGGAGTTATGATATTGCCACGGTATATGTGATGCAGGACAAGATCCAGAACGATATGATGTACGGGGACAAAGCCAGTAAGGCGATTTTAAGCAACCTGTCCTATCAGTTCTTCGGAAAAGTAAACGATCCCGACACCGCCCGCTATTACGAACGTTTTTTCGACATCATAAAAGATGAAACAAAAACGGTGATGCGGGGAACCGGCCTGGACTTCGACACAAAAATATCTACGGGAGAAAAAGAGGTTTCTAAAATTAGGGCAAATGTTTTTTTTAGCTTAAAACCGGGAGAATTTGTCACTTATGCCGATGGAATTGATAAAAAAGTTCAATTTAAACAGCAGAAAATTGAACGAAAACTACCTGATGTGACACAATTTTTTTCAGGGGAAGAAATCAATGAAAATTATAAAAAGATTTATAGGGAGGTTCGCTCTATCTGCAAAGGTAAAAAAGCAAATAAAGATTGATACGGGATTTTGAGATGGACAATAAAAAGTGCATTACATATAACGCCCTGGAATTTGGTAAAGGAGTAAGACAAAAAATTCCTGGTTTATATTATGGATAATCTACTTTATTTCCAATGCAAGGACTTCTAAACCTTACCAACTGAAAATTTAATCAAAACAAAAATTAAGGCCAGATTTGAATTGTGTATCCTGGCGATAACAAAAATATCCCCAGTTTAAAAAAATTAAAATCTGTACACCATAGGTTTATATATTTGATTATATATAAACTCCTGCAGGTTTATACGTACCCAAATAACTACACATAAAAACAATGAATATTGGTTTCACCACTCAAAATGCGATTAGGAATTTGATCCTTAATATTTCATCATTGCAAGAGGCACAATGTCATGAGACCTCACGCAGTGACAACAGATTTCACGCAACAGGGAGTGCAAGAGTAATTTAAACCCTCCAACCGTGTTTCCTTTATTTAAATGTGCTCACTGTTTTTTTATTTGTTTATTTGAACGGTTTTATTAAGACTATTATATTGTATTCTCTTTAGAAGATGCTTTATTATTTTCTTTCTTTTCATCTAGCCCTGCAGCGGCTAATAAAAGTACAAATACAGAGGTAGCAAAAACAAGCCAAAAATGTAAATAACCCAAAATCCATAAAAACTGAGAAGCAAAGCAGAACATTGCTATGATTTTGAAAATAATGTCTTTAGCTTTAACCTCTTTGTCTTCTACAAGCCATGTTTTTAAAATTGCATAGAGAAGAGTTGATGTGAAAATTATATTAAGAAAAAACCACATTTTATAAAATGGTGTAGGAAAATCTAGATAAGGTATTTCTTCTATCCAGAAGAATGTAAAAGGTATAACTATAATTGTGTAATAGATAATATTAATAATACCCCACATAAATTTTGTTAACCTAGAAATTCCTTTTTTTTGTGTAACGTAGGTTAGATTCATATTTAGGACCCTACTATAGGGAATACAAAAAACATCACCAGGAATAGGAATCAGTTCATAGCCTCTACTTTTAGAATTTAACCCATCAGGATTTTTTTCCTGTTCAAAACCTTCATCTAAGTTAGTCTCTATATTATAATCCTTGGTTAAAAATTTATACCTACGAACATTCTCCAGAAATATACTTTCTAATTGATTCTGAGTTGTATCTAGGTAATAATCGGAGATTTGTCCCGAATACATCTTTGCTTTTCCTTCTTGATCAACCAATACATCTGCATCAGTATACCAGAATTTTCTTTTTCGATCAATTGTTGCATTTTTCACTTTACCTCTAAAGAAATAATACCAATAATTTTTAAACTTAAAGAATGTGAATGAACTATTTGCCCCTATAAATATGACAAGTTTATGAGCTAATATTCCAAAAATGCAGGATAAAACATAAATTCCTATAATCAGATTAAGGAAGTCAGAGTAAACCGGTTTTAGATCATCGGCTTCGGGTAATTCATTTGCTCCTAACAGATCAAATACGTTCTTTACTGTAGTGTAAGAAATTGCTGGAAGAAGGTTTGCGAAATATCTAATACCAAAGAAAAACAAACCACATAAAAACAAACTACTTATACTACTCAAGATAGTCCACATTAAACGCTCAAGAAGATTGCCTTGAGAAAACTCCTTACTAAATTCGCCGTGGTAGTAAAATCTTCTTAATAAGATACCTGGCATTATGAATACACAGATATAGAAAATTGTATTAAACGCAATATTAAATTCCATAAAGAAATAAGCGTTTAATTTTAATCAATAGATAAGGTAACTGTTTTGTTACTGGAAAGTGTAATAGTTTTGCTAGTAATTTCCTTATTGTTTTTCATTTCCTGAACTGCATTATCAACTATTTCTCTATCTATTGGATTTCTTAATACAACGTGAGCTTCAGGATTTATTAGAGAATCATCCTTTAAAAATTGACTTACCAAACTATCAGAGAATACTCCAAAAAAATTATCTAAATTTTTAGAGAAATTCCTTTTTGAAAAATAAATTTGTAATGACATAGCCTATGTTTTAATATTGCAAAACTAAACAATTATTTAAATATAGATATATTTATGATATTTTTATCACAGAATGTTGTTAAAGATATAATACTCCCCAAATTTAGGACAGGAAATTAAGTTGTAATTTAACCCTGTCAATATGAAAACAACGAGAAGAAAATTCAGTGCATCTTTCAAGGCTAAAGTAGCTATTGAGGCGATAAAAGAGC
>Ga0307486_1001545_pt1 | contig 17356 bp, 11 predicted proteins | sample CBIW02metaG_FD_203663 | JGI IMG/M metagenome (GOLD analysis project Ga0307486, IMG submission 203663) | Sea-ice brine microbial communities from Beaufort Sea near Barrow, Alaska, United States - CBIW 0.2 | ecosystem: Environmental > Aquatic > Marine > Coastal | place: USA: Alaska | collected... | reverse complement strand
GATGGTACGAAATAGAACCAGAATTATTTAAAATAACACCCGAGGAATTTAAAAATAAAATTCTAAGTTTACAATCTAGTTTTAATCAACTTCCATTAACAACCTTGTGAAACTTGACACTTAATAAAACAAATTAGGAATAATAATTATATATTATTGATATGGATTATAAATCTAAACATCGAAATAAGATTTTTTATAGTACTATAGTTAGTTTATTGATTTTGTCAACTGCATTGCATGCCCAAGCAAAACTTCTTGAAAAGCGGGAAAGTCGTTCCATTACCATAATGACATACAATTTAAAATTTGCAAGTCCAACTTACCAGCCACTATGGGAGGTTAGGCGGGATATGCAACTGGATATGATTCGTAAATACAAGCCCGATATTATAGGCACGCAAGAAGGTTTAAAAGAACAAATTGATTATTTGGCAGACCATTTGCCCGAGTATGTCGTGGTGGGAGAAGGACGTCAGGGAGGTGATGATGATGAGCACATGGCCATCTTTTATAAACGGGATAAATTTCGGCTTAGAACCCTTAACAGTTTTGCACTTTCAAAAACACCGGAAGTACTGGGGAGTGGACCTAGCGTAAACCCGCGCATGGTAACATGGGCACGCTTTGCCTTTATCAACAGAGAGACAGAAGGGTCAAAAAGTCCGTATCCCATGGATTATAGAGGGCACTGGGAAATCAATCTAGAATTTTACGTGTTTAACACCCATTTCTTTAACAGTAAAGAGCCGTTAGGAAGGCTGAACGCTTCAAAACTCATTATGGAACGTATAGAGCCACTCCATCCTTTTGGGTCATGGAACCAAAACCGCCCCATATTTTTAATGGGAGATTTTAATTGCCTTCCAGGAACTGAACTTTATAAAGTGCTTGTAGGAAATGCAAACGCTGATGATCCTAACCTTTTTAAAGACACAAATAAAGATGTTACTAGAAAAAAAATTGACTGGATCCTATATAAAGGATCTATCAAAGTTTTAAAATATGAGGATATAGATTTTAATGTTAATGGTATTTATCCTTCAGACCATAAACCAATATTTGTAAAATTACAAATCTTATAATAATTATAATCACAAAAGAAATACCTTAATAAAATGAATAAAAAAATAATTTTACTATTCATGTTTTTTGCTATTAGTTTTCAAAATTCAGAAGCACAAAAAATACATTTTAATAGAGAATTTGCACCACAGGAAGGTCTAATTAAAAATGTTGAAAAACCATACCGTGATGAAATTTGTTTAAATGGTTATTGGCAGTTTATGCCAGTTGAACTTAGTAAAGAGGTAACCTTAGAGGAAATTAAGACGCAAAAGTTGCCAACTTCTGGCTGGGATAAAACACCAATAAAAATTCCTTCTCCTTGGAATGTAAATGGATTTACAAATGAAGAGGGAGGTGACTTTAAATCGTTTCCTAGCTACCCTGAATATTGGAACGACGTAAAATCAGGTTGGTTAAAAAAAACAATAAAAGTACCTGCCAGTTGGTCTGAAAATAGAATTATACTACATTTTGAAGCTATTGCTGGATATGCAAAAGTTTTTGTAAATGGTCATGAAATTGGTGACCATTTTGATTCGTTTTTACCGTTTAGTTTTGACGTTACAGAAAACGTCAAATCCGGAGAAAATTTAGATGTTCTAGTCTGGATAGCACACGGTAGTTTATTGAACGATCCAGGTAAATATGGTAGAAGAAATTATGTAGCAGGTTCTTTTTGGGGTATCTACATAGCAGGGATATGGCAGGATGTTTTCTTGCAAAAGTTACCAGCGGTTCATGTTACCGATACCTATATAAAGCCCTTGGTTGATAAAGATGAATTAGTGGTTAAGGTCTCCATTAAAAACACCACTTCTAAAACTGTTAAGATCAATTTAAATGCAGAAGTAAAACGATGGATTAATTTGAATGGTAAATCTGTTCAAAATATTCCTGAAGTAAATTGGACATTGGGTGAAAGTGATTTGAATATTGAACTGTCTAAGTTGCAAATTGGGCCTGTTGAAACAAAAGTATTCACCTTGTCTGCTAAAGTTAATGGAGCACTAGATTTATGGTCAACAGACAGCCCAAATTTATATGGATTGGTTCTTTCTTTAAATCAGAAAAAAATAACCATTGATAAAGATTATACCCGTTTTGGTTGGCGACAATTTAAAATTCAAGGAACGGAACTATTATTAAACGGGAAACCATTTCAACTTAAAGGAGATTCATGGCATTTTATGGGTGTTCCACAAATGACACGTCGTTATGCGTATTCATGGTATCAAATGTTATTAGATGCAAATGCAAACGCTGTTAGATTACACGCCCAGATATTTCCTAGATTTTACTTAGAAATGGCTGATGAAATGGGTATTTGTGTGTTAGATGAAACTGCAATTTGGTCTAGTGATGGTGGTCCAAAAATAGATTCAGAAATTTATTGGAAAGCTTGTAGAGCGCATGTAGAAGGATTGGTTTTAAGAGACAGGAATTACCCATCAGTTATGGGATGGAGTGTTTGTAATGAAACACTTCCGGTAACCAAACATGTATTTAATGCGCCTCAGGAATTAATAGATAAAAATATTACAGAAATAAATAAATGGGTTGCTATTGTAAAAGAAACAGATCCTACAAGAACTTGGATTTCAGGCGATGGAGAGACTCAAGAAAAAACAGATTTACCAACTGTTATTGGGCACTATGGAGGAATTGAAGAACTTAAAAGATGGTCAAGTCAAGGAAAGCCTTGGGGAATTGGAGAAACGGGTATGGGTTATTATGGTACTCCATCTCAGGTTTCCAAAATAAATGGAGATAGAGCTTATGAGTCACAATTGGGCAGAATGGAAGGCTTAGCAGGTGAGGCTTTTGAATTAATTTCTTTACAAAGAAAACACAATGCATCTTATGCTTCGGTTTTTAATTTAGCATGGTATGGACTAAAGCCTTTAGCCCTTGGTTTAGTGGATATTAGTAGAGTTCCTACATTGGAAGATGGAATTTTTTTCAATGAGTTTGTTGAAGGTAAACCAGGTTATCAACCTGAAAGAATTGGAGCTTATAGTTCAACTTTTAATCCAGGATATGACCCAACATTACCACTTTATGAAACCTGGCCGCTTTTTGATGCAGTTAAAGCGGCATATTCTGATAATTATGAGCAACTTAACAATGTTTGGAAACAATATAAGGATAATACTGTAAAAGTAAATCCTTCAAAAGAAAAGAAAAGTATGGTATGGCTTTCAGGAGATTTGTATAGTAAATTAAAAATCAAGTTTGAAAACTTAGCCATTAAATTTGAGTCGTTATCTATCTATCAAAATCAGTTGATTATAGTAGATGGAGCAAATCCGCCAGTGTTGAATTCGAAATTGGTTAAAAATTTAAAAGTAGCCTTGCAAAACGGAAGCACTTTAATTTTTTGGGGAGCAACCAGTAATTCAAAAGAATTTATTGAGGCATTTTCAGGAAGCAATATTGAATTTTATAATAGAAATGCAACAAGTTATGTTATAAATACTGAACATGCTATAGTAAATGGACAGCGCAATGCTAGTTTTTATTTTTCAGAATTGACCAAAGAGCCTGTTTCTACTGTTTCAATTGGAGGAGATTGGGTTGTTGAATCTCAATTGATATTGGAAGCCTGTAATACTGATTGGCTAAAATGGAACTACCAAGGTGAAGATATTAAAACAGCAAAAGTGTATAGAAATGAGCGTGAAGCAAAAGCTCCAGGAAAAGTTATTGTTCGTCAAGCAAAAGGTGATGGTGAAATTATTGTTTCTACTATTGATTTATTTGTACTAGGAAATCAGTCCAAACATTTAATAAATACAATGATTACGAATTTGGGTGGAGTTTATAAAGGAAAACTTAGAGAAATACCTCAAGCCTTAAATAGCAATGGAATACTGGAAAATGCAAATTTTTATGGGTCGGTTAAAAATGATAGTCATGAAATTGAACTGGTTTTTACATTTGCGCCACTCAATGAAGATGCATTTACTAAGGTAAAACTAGGTACTGTTACAAATGGGCAATATTGGGATGTTTTATCATCTGATGCCAACGGAATATTCAATTTTAAAAAAGCAGATATTAAACATAAGGAGTATGCTTCAGCCTATCTAAGCTTCTGGATGTATAGTCCTCGATCATTAACAGATTTATTGATTGAACCAGATATGCCGCGTTTGGATATGCATTTTGGTGTGGATGATGCCTTGGCTGTTAGCATCAACGGAAAAGTTGTTAAAGAATATCTAAGGACAAGCAAGTTTGTAGAAAATGAACTGACTCTTGAAGGTGTTCCACTTGAAAAGGGTTGGAATCATATATTGATAAAAGTTGGACAAGATACAGGAGATTGGAAAACTAAAATAGGATTCTTTTCCACCAAACCAGCTTTTATGAAAGAGATTAAAACAGTAATTGATAGATGATTTATATTTAAAATTGAACCAATTTAATTAGAATTATGCAATCAAAAAAATCATATTTATCAGCAATACTTTTTACTTTAATTACAATAAGTTGCTTTGCACAACAACGTGCAGAGAACCCTTTTATCAAACACATGTACACTGCTGATCCTTCTGCCCATGTTTGGGATGATGGTAGATTATATGTATATCCGTCTCATGATGTTGCTCCGGCGCGTGGCTGTGACCTCATGGATGGCTATCATGTATTTTCAACCGATGATATGATTACATGGAAAGATCACGGTGAAATTTTACATTCACGTGATGTGAAATGGGGAAGGCCTGAAGGTGGTTTTATGTGGGCACCCGATTGTGCTTATAAAGGTGGGAAGTATTATTTTTATTATCCGCATCCAAGTGGTAGTGAATGGAACAAAACCTGGAAAATAGGAGTTGCAGTTAGTGATTATCCAGATAAAGGATTTAAAGATAAAGGTTATATGAAAGGTGTCGGCGGATTTGCCATGATAGATCCAAGCATATTTATTGATGATGATGGGGTAGGCTACTTTTACTATGGTGGAGGTGGAAAATGTGCAGCAGGAAAACTGAAAGAGAATATGATGGATATTGACGGAGTATTGAAATTGCAAGAAGGATTAGCCGATTTTCATGAAGCTCCTTGGGTATTTAAATATAAGGATTTATATTATTTAATACACTCAGATAATGCATCGCCTTTAAATAATATGGTGTATGCAACCAGTAAGAATCCATTAGGTTCATGGAAAAATGGTGGTGTTTTTATGAACGAAGTGGGTTGTGAAACCACACATGGTTCTGTGGTTAAATATAAAGATCAATGGTATATGTTTTACCATAATCAAGCCCTTTCAAATGAAGGTAATTTACGTTCAATATGCTTTGATAAATTGTTTTTTAATGAAGATGGTACCATCCAAAAGGTAATACAAACAAAATAGCTAATTAAAGAATTTGATTTTCAACAATCAGAATTCAAAGAAAAAAATCAAATCATTTTTAAAACGTCAAAAAAATGAGCAGACAGAGTTTAAATTACAGACCCATCAATTCTTAATTAAGTGTTTATTATTTTTTAATTAATACCTCACTTATATTTTTGAATCCGAATCAATATTGTTTTAATGAAATAAAAAATAATTAGAAAAATGAATCAGTTGTTAAAACTTTATCAAATGAAAAAAATTAACTATATATTGTATTTATTCTTAGCACTAATTCTTTTTACTTCCAGTTGTAACGAAAAGAAAGTAATAGAAAAGAACAATAAGAATCAACCAAATATCTTAATCCTTTTTTCGGATCAACATAGTAAAAACGTGACTGGATATGAAGGGCATTCAGATGTAATAACGCCCAACTTAGATAAACTGGCTAGTGAATCATTTGTTTTTGACAGAGCTTATTGTACAACGGGAATCTGTGCACCTGCAAGATCTTCATTAATGACCGGGATATATCCTAGAACTTTAGGGATATTATCCAATAGTGAAGATACTAATGTTATGAAAGAAGTTGTTTCCTTGCCTTCAATTTTAAAAGCCCAAGGATACAAAACCTATGCCTTTGGAAAGAGGCACACGAAATCGTCCATAGATGAAGGTTGGGATGTTAAAAAAAGTCATTTATGTAATGAAAGTGAAGATAATTATGTTACTTGGATTGAAAACCAAGGCTTTGGGAAAGAATTCGCAAAAGATTGGGCAGCAGAATTTGGAAAACCTTCAACATGTTCACATGAAAAAGGTAAAATTTCAACTGCTGATTTAGGAACACGTGTTTCTGAATTACCAGAAGGTTATACAATGGAGGCCTATACAGCAATGAATACAATTGAGATGATAAAAGAACATAAAGATTCTGATCAACCTTTCCTTTGTTGGGCAACCTTTTATAGACCGCATCAACCTTATACTCCTTTAAAAAAATACATGGAAATGTATAATGTTTCTGATTGGGGAATTGGAACAAAAAATCAAGGAAGTATAAAAAAACCAACAAGTTTTTATGAACCTACAGAAAAACTTCCTCCATTTTTACAGAGTCAACGAAATGGCGGAAATAAAGTTTGGAACATGGATAAGGCATTTGAAAATGAGCAATTATGGAGAAATTATATTGGAGCATATTATGCCTTAGTTACGGAATTAGATTTTTATATAGGTGAGATTATTAATTCATTGGAAAAATCAGGAATGAAAGATGAAACAATCATTATTTATTCTTCAGACCACGGCGATTTTGTGGGAAACCATGGAATGGTTGAAAAGGCAGCAATGGGTCATAATGTTTATGAAGATATTTTGAATATTCCATTAATAATTCATTATCCAGGGCAATCTAAAGGAAGTAAGAAATATGAATTGGTGAGTCAAGTAGATATACTTCCAACTATTTTAGAAATGGCAGGTGTTGAAATGCCATTGTTAAAACATAAGGTTCAAGGTAAATCTTTACATAACTTAATGCAAAACAACACATCTCTTAATAGAGATTATATCGTCTCAGAAAGTTGGTCGCAAGCAGCAATTATATCTGAGAATTACAAATTAGGGATAATGTTAGATCCTACAAATTTTAGAAAGCAGTTTGATTATAGAGAGTATGGAGATATGTTTTTTGATCGGTTGAAAGATTCACTAGAGTTACAAAATGAAATCAAAAATACAAATTACATTGAGCAAATTAATCAGCTTAAATCATTTTATAAAGAATTTGAAGAAAACAATCCTGATATTGGTAAACAGGAAGTTATAAGTAATTATTCTAAAAAAAAATAAGAATATGAATTTTAAAAATGTAGGAATAACTTTTATTGCATTAGTTTTATTTTCTTGCTCAAATTCAAAAAAAATTGAACAAGAAATTAAGCCGAAAAATGTAATACTTTTAATTAGTGACGGGACTGGATTATCTCAAATATCCTCAGCCTTTTATTTCAAAGAATCAACACCTAATTATGCTAGATTTGAAAATATAGGTCTCATTAATACTTCGTCTTCAAGTCATGACATTACAGATTCAGCCGCAGGAGGAACAGCATTTGGCTGTGGTGTTAAAACCTATAATGGTGCTATTGGAGTGGCAGATGATTCTACTACTGTGCAAAATATATTAGAATTAGTTTCATTAAAAGATATTAGCACTGGGATTATTGCTACTTCTTCAATTACACACGCAACTCCTGCAAGTTTCTATGCACATCAAATTAGTAGAACAATGAATGAAGAAATTGCATTGGATTTTTTAACTTCTGAAGTTGATTTTTTTGCAGGTGGAGGGTTGAAGTTTTTTAAAAATAGAAAAGACAAACGCAATTTGTTAGCAGCCCTAGCAAATAAAGAATTTAGAATTGACACAACGGCGTTATTAGATTTTCCTGAAATAAAAACAAGTGAGAAAGTAGGCTTCTTATTAGGGGAAGACGGAATGTCAAAAATGTTAGAAGGCAGAGGTGATTTTCTTCCAAATGCTACAGAATTAGCTATCCAATACTTGAGTAAAGATAATGCTGGTTTTTTTATAATGGCTGAAGGTTCTCAAATAGATTGGGGAGGACATCAGAACGACAGTTCTTATTTAATAACAGAATTAATAGATTTTGACAATGCTGTAGGAAAAGCATTGGATTTTGCAGTTAAAGATGGAAACACATTGGTTATTGTAACTTCTGATCACGAGACAGGTGGGTTTACGTTATCAGCAAAAAAGAAAAAAAGAGAAGATGGATCAGAATATAGTGATTATAGAGAAGTTGGATCATCATTTTCAACTGGCGGGCATTCTGCTACTTTAATACCTGTTTTTGCATTTGGACCAGGCTCTGAGGAATTTAGAGGTGTATATGAAAACAATGAAGTTTTTGAGAAAATATTAAAAGTAACTAATTGGAATTAAACCAAACATCAAATGAATAAGAACTTAAAAGTATTGGTTGTCATAGTAGGTTGTATGTTGATAGGACAAACGATTAATGCACAGCATAAAAGAAAGAAAAACCTGTTATTTATTATGACAGATCAACAGCAATATAAAGCATTGAGTATTGCAGGGAATTCAGTATTAAAAACACCTAATTTGGATAAACTTGCAAAACAAGGTGTTTATTTCAAAAATGCCTATTCACCAATGGCGGTTTGTGGACCTGCCAGATCAGCTATACTAACAGGTATGACCGTTGAAAATACTGGTGTCAATACCAATGATAAAACCTATTATTATGATGAAGAACCAGTGATGACAAGCCCAACATTTGATGAGATTTTAACACAAAACGGCTATCATTGTGAGTATTATGGGAAATGGCATTCTATGACTTCACATTCTGAAATTTATAGAAACCCAAAGAGGAATGCAAAAAATGGCAAATCCATTTTTGAGCACGGAGGACAAAACCATGTGTATATGGACTATATTAATGAATATTTTCCTCAGCCAAAATTGAAAGAAGGTGAATTTTATGACACATTTGTTAAAAGACCTTATAAACCAGATCCATTGGATAGTTATTATGGTCAGTCTTATAATATCGTAAAAAAAGACCCAAAGAAAAGAAGGTCTCAGCCAAATTTACACGGAGAATTAATGATACCAGCCGAGCATAGTTTTACGGCGTACCAAGCCAAAGAAACCATAGCTGCAATTGAACGTTTAAAGGATACTACTTTTAGTATAACACTTTCAATACATATGCCACATGCACCCATGACACCTACAGCACCGTATTATGGAATGTATCCGGTAAAAGATATGATGCCACCAGTAAGTATAGATGATGATATGAATAACTCACCTTACAAAACTGCAAATGGTAGAATGGGATTACCAGAATATTCAGATCCTGAAAAAATTAAATATATGATTTCTAATTACTACGGTATTATTAAAGAGATTGATAACTGGGTTGGAGAAATTATTAATACGTTAGATAGAAATGGACTTACAGATGATACTTTAATTATTTTTACAAGTGACCACGGGGAAATGTTAGGTGCTCACGGTTTAAGAGAAAAAAATGTGTTTTATGAAGAATCTGCTCACATTCCATTAATCATAAGTTTTCCTAATGAAGTAAAAAAAGAAACCATTGTTGATGGTTATATTTCTACTATTGACTTATTTCCAACTATTTTAGATTATTTAAACATTAAAGAACATCCATCAAATGGGGTTAGTTTAAGAGATTTAATTGAAGGAAGGGAAACTAATCATGGTAAATATGTTGTTACTGAATGGGATTACCGAGGGCCTGTAGCTCCAAATTATATGATTGTAAAAGACGGTTGGAAACTCATGATTCCATATACTAAACAATCAACAGTTATTAATGCCATGTATAATTTGAATGAAGATCCACATGAAATGAACAACTTATTAGGTAAAAACCCAAATAGAGTAGATTACAAAGAAAAAGCTGAAGAACTTCGAAGTTGTCTTTTAGAATGGTTGAAAAAGAACAATTCAGATCGTTATAAAGGTGTAAAAGAAAGAGAATTAATATAATTATTTGTTAGAATTGATAAACTATAAAATTATGAAAAAAATACTTATACTTTTAGTTGTTTTTAGTGTTCATTTTTCATTCGCTTCAGAAATGAAAAGTATTAAGGAATTTGGTGTAAAGCCAGAGAATAGTCCAGCTTTAAATAAAATAAATCTTCAAAAGGCCATTGATTGGGCTTCAATTAGAGGAGCTGCGTTATGGGTTGAACCGTCAGAAGAACCTTATCATATTGATGGCGGAATTATTTTAAGAAAAAATGTTTCACTAATTGGCGTTCATGGCCCAACACATCGAGGAACATTTCATCAATCTAAAAAGCAACCAGTTGGAAGTGTATTCAAAATAACAGATAAAGAAAATGTATTTATAACTGTTGAATCATCTACACAAATAAAAGGCATTCAATTCTGGTATGCGGAACAAACAATTAAAGATCCAACAAAAATAATTCCTTATAAGGCAACAATTCAAGTATCTAAAACAAGTATGACTCAAGGAGTTTATTTATCATGTCTTACATTTTATGGGGAATATTTGGCTTTTGATTTTAATGCTAGTCGTAAATTCCCATGTGAATTAATGACTTTTGAACATTGTTATGGATATCCTTTGAGTGGTGAATTTATTAGAATGAATTATGTTTATGATGTACCACGTATTTTACATTGCCATGTAAACCCAGCAGCACAAAGGTTTATTGGTGGGCAATATAGCAAAGCCGTGGTTGACGCAGTTATTGCAAAAAAAACATTTGCTTATACAATTAACAATACTGACAATGCTCAAATAATAGACTTATTTACTTTTGGAACCTATGGGGGAATTTTATTAGACAGCCAATCTTATGGGCAACTAACAAATTTTAATTTTGATTGTGTGGCTGTTGGTATTTTAAAACGCGGAAGCAATACTAAAAATAGAAATTGGCAAATTTCACAAGGCTCCATTATTGCGAATACTGGAGAAGAAGTTGAAGACATTCATCCAATTATTATTGAAGGTCAAGGGCATACTTCATTAAGTAATGTTGAGGCGTTTTCAGGAGGTAATAGTGCTTTAACACCTGTTGCAGAAGAAATGTCTTGGGATTTTTTATTAGTTAAAGGAGATGAAAAGTTAACGATTTCTATTTGGGGAAGTCGAATGCGGAATTATAAAAGTAAATCTCCAGTAACAATCGAAAACAAAAATGCAATTATTCAGTTTTCTGGATGTATTGATAAAGATGAAAATTTGTACAACAAAATATTTGATAACTAGAAATTATTCGGTTTTTGTGAGCTACAATTTTAATGATTAAGAACAAGAGAGAAACAGATGAAAGGAAATAGTTGATATTATTAAAGATCTTATTATGAAACAATCATTATTAGTAATTTGCGCACTGTTTTTTGCAGTGAGTGTATATTCACAAAAACTATCCAATAAAACACCAAAATATCTCAATTTAGAATTGGATTTTGAAACTAGAGCCTCTGATTTGGTAAAACAAATGACTCTCGACGAGAAAATTTCACAATTAGGAAACAATGCTCCTGCCATTCCACGGTTGGGCATTGATACATACGACTGGTGGAATGAGGGTTTACATGGTGTTGCGCGAGCAGGGAATGCTACTGTTTTTCCGCAAGCCATTGGTATGGCCGCCACTTTTGATACAGATATGATGTATACGGTAGCAGATATAATTAGTACCGAAGGTCGTGCAAAGCATCATGAAGCACTTCGGAATAACAATTTTGGTAGATATTATGGCTTAACCTATTGGTCGCCAAATATTAATATTTTTCGTGATCCTCGTTGGGGACGCGGACAAGAAACTTATGGAGAGGATCCTTACTTGACCGGTCAAATGGGAATACAGTTTGTAAATGGTTTACAAGGCGATGATCCTAAATACTTAAAATTAGTGGCTACAGCCAAACATTTTGCCGTACATAACGGGCCTGAGCCCGAAAGACACTCTTTTAATGCAGTACCAAATGTACGGGATCTATGGGAAACTTATTTACCAGCGTTTAAAGATTTATTGGTAGAAGCTAAATCATATTCTGTTATGGGAGCTTATAACCGTGTTGATGGTGAATCGGCTAGTGCAAGTTGGATGTTATTAGAAGATATTTTGCGTAAAAAATGGGGCTTCGAAGGTTATGTTGTTTCCGATTGTGGGGCCATTAGAGATATTTATGCCTTTCATAAAATTGTAAACACTCCTGAAGAAGCCGCTGCAATTGGTGTTCGAAGAGGTTGTGATTTGAATTGTGGAGCGGTATATCAAAAGGCTTTGAAAAGGGCAGTTGAACTGGGTTTAATTGTTGAAGGAGAGATAGATTTGTCATTAAATCGTCTCATGTTAGCTAGAATGAAACTTGGGATGTTTGATCCAGTTGAAAAGGTTCCTTACGCTCAAATTCCGTTCAATGTAAATGAGAGTGAAGATCATAATAAGGCGGCCTTAAAGATGGCACAAAAGTCAATGACTTTACTAAAAAATGGTGGAATTCTACCTTTGAATAAAAATAGAATTAATAGCATAGCTGTTGTTGGACCTAATGCTGATAATATTGAAGCTTTACGTGGAAACTACTATGGAGATGCGTCCAATCCGGTTTCGGTTATTAATGGTATAAGAAACGCAGTAGGAAATAATGTAAATATTACTTATTCAGAAGGAATTTCTTTAGTGGAAGGAGTGCTTTCAAAAAAGGTTCTAACAAATGTTAAAAAAGCAGATGTGGTTATTTTTGTTGGTGGTTTAGATGCAACCTGGGAAGGAGAAGAAGGAAGTGTGAATCGTGGTAAAGTAGAAGGCTTTTTAGGTGGAGATCGAACAAAAATTGAATTACCAACAGCACAACTTGAGGCTTTAAGAGCCTTAAAAGAAACAGGGACACCTGTAGTTTTTGTTTTAATGGCTGGAAGTGCAGTAGCTTTTGAAGGTTTAGAGAAAGAATTAGATGCTATTTTAATGGCTTGGTATCCAGGGCAAAGAGGAGGAGATGCTATTGCTGATGTGTTGTTTGGGGAATACAATCCTGCTGGACGTTTACCAGTTACATTTTACAAATCAACTCAAGAACTGCCTGATTTTAAAGATTACAATATGAGAGCTGGAAAAGGATTTACCTATCGATATTATAAAGATGAGGCTCTTTATCCATTCGGACATGGTTTAAGTTATACTAATTTTAAATATACTGATCTTGAAATAGATAAAGATATTCTTAGTGATAAAGATGAAGTTATTGTATCTGTTAAAGTAAAGAATACTGGAAAATGGGATGGAGAAGAAGTGGTACAGTTGTATATAAAAGATGTGAAGTCAGATAAGTGGATGGCTATAAAACAGCTACGTGAATTTAGGCGTATCACTTTAGAAAAAGACGAAGAAAAAACTGTTGAATTTAAATTGAATGTTGCTGAAGATATGCGTTCCTACAATTCCACAAGCCGTGACTATGAAGTTGAGCCTGGAGATTTTGAAATACAGGTAGGCGCATCTAGTGGAGACATACGCTTAAAAAAAGTAATAAGTGTAAAAAAATAGCACAATTTTACTATATTTCAAAAAGGAAAGAAATGGATGGATTATAGTTGCTACAATAATTCACCAAATCTTATTTTAATGCCTTCAAAATAAATTCTTATGACTTTAGGAAACAGGAAATGATAAAATATTAGTAAATAATCCTCGGGGCAAGCCCACGAGGCATTTAAAGGAAGATAGTTTTTGATTGGATGAAAACCATCCGTTTTCAAACTTTCTTCTAAAAATCGAGGCAAGCCTCGGGGAATTAAACCCAACAGAGATTAAAATATACATTTAAATCAGTAAAAGAGAATTAATTAATTGGATTAAGTTAAATTTTAATCCTTAATTAAGCATATATTATTTTTTAATTAACACTTCGCAAATATATTTGAGTCATTAAATAATTTCTAATCAAATATAAATTAAATAATTAAAAATGATGACTTCGAGAATTAAATGGAATAAATTACTTCCAGTATTCATGTCTTTTATTGTAATGGGTTTTGTAGATATTGTAGGTGTCTCAACAGGTTATATTCAAAAAGATTTTGATTTACCAGATAACCTTGCTCAATTAATACCTTCAATGGCTTTTATCTGGTTTTTCTTTTTATCAGTTCCCGTTGGTATATTTCAAGATAAATGGGGTAAAAAAAACATGTTGGTTTTAGGTATGGCTTTATCTGGAGTTGGTATGTTAATTCCTTTTATCAATTATTCATTCCCAATAATGTTAGCTGCTTTTGTTTTTTTAGGTATTGGAAATACTATTGTACAAGTTTCAGCAAACCCTCTATTACAAGATGTTTCTCCTCGAGAAAAATTTTCAAGTTTTATGAGTCTAACACAATTCTTTAAGGCTATTGTATCTTTATTAGGTCCTATTATTGCTGCATTTGTGGCAACTCAATTTGGAGACTGGAAATTGGTTTTTGCAGTATATGCAGTAACTTCATTAATCGCTGTGTTATGGTTGTATTTTACGAAGATAGAAGAAAGTGGTGCTGATAAAACACCTGCTACATTTAAATCTTGTTTTTCATTACTTAAAAATCCTTTTATTTTAATGATGGTTATAGGGATTTTCCTAACAGTAGGCGCTGATGTTGGTATGAATTCAAATATTCAAAATTATATGATGAATATATTTCAGTGGGATATTGAAGAAGCATCGCTTGGAATAAGTGTATATTTTATTGCTTTAATGATAAGTCGTTTTCTTGGAGCTGTGTTACTTAATTTTGTTAAGCCACGTTTGTTTTTAATTATTACGGTAACTATTGCATTATTAAGTATACTGTTAATGATTATGGCTACTAATCCAACTATCGGATTAATTGCTATTTTCTTAGTAGGGTTTGGTTCAGGAAATTTATTCCCGTTAATTTTTTCAATAACCATAGATAAAATGCCAGATCGTGCCAATGAAATATCAGGTTTGATGATTATGGCCGTTTCGGGTGGCGCATTTATTCCTCCAATTATGGGTGCCATTAGTGAAGGTTTTGGATTTTTAACTAGTTTGTTGGTGTTATTGGTTTGTATGGTTTATTTATTCGTATTATCAATTGTTAAAACAAAAAAAGTGAACTAATTATGGTATATTCAATAGATAAAGATCAACGTATTGTAATGACCTTGGATGCAGGAGGAACAAATTTTGTTTTTTCTGCCATTCAAGGTAATAAGGCAATAATAGCACCTATAAGATTATATCCTAATTCTGAGGATCTATCAAAATGTTTAGAAACCATAGTTTCGGGTTTTGAAATAGTAAAAAGTAAATTAAAAGAACCCGCTGTGGCCATAAGTTTTGCTTTTCCAGGACCAGCTGATTATCCAAACGGGATCATTGGGGATTTGCCAAATCTACCATCGTTTAGGGGTGGTGTTGCTTTAGGGGCTATGCTAGAACATCATTTTAATATGCCGGTGTTTATAAATAATGATGGTAATTTATTTGCTTATGGAGAAGCCTTGTTCGGTTTTTTACCAGAAATCAATAAAAATCTTAAAGAAGTAAATAGCCCCAAACAATTTAACAATTTAATTGGTGTGACTTTAGGGACTGGATTTGGTGTTGGTTTGGTGTGTAACAATCAATTAATAACTGGGGACAATTCAAATGGAGGAGAAGCTTGGTTATTACGGGATGTTTTGAGTCCTGAATATCATGCTGAAGAACATTTGAGTAGAGAGGGCATAAGAAGGAGTTTTACTGATAAGGCAAACATTCCAATTGGAGAAGTTGGAACACCACAAGAGATTTGTGATATTGCCAAAGGTGAAACTGAAGGAAATAAAAAAGCGGCCATAGCGACTTATAATGATTTTGGAACGGTATTAGGCGAAGCCCTTGCTACAATCATTACGCTTTTTGATGGCATTGTGGTTCTTGGTGGAGGCGTTTCAGGCGCTTTTGATTTATTTGCACCCGCTATGTTTGAGCAAATGGAATCAAATTTTAAACTTCATGATGGGGGTTCATTGCACAGGCTTGTCCCTCGAGTATTCAATTTGGAAGACCCAGTTGGTAAAAGTAGATTGTTGGATGGACAGCAAAAAGAATTGAAAATTCCACAGACCAATATAACAATAATTTACGACCCGTTTCTAAGAACTGGTGTTGGGGTTTCAAAGAATAGTACGAGTAAGATCATTGGTTTAGGAGCTTATGCTTATGCTATAAATAAGCTTGATGCGTAACTGGGTGATAGTAAACCTATTTCTGATAGTTACTAACTTAGTTGGGGCATAAAAACTATGACTGTTTTTTATTAAAAAACAATACCTTAGAATTATGAAGAAACCAAAAAAGAAATTACGTCAAAGCATTTAAAAAAAAGTAGGCTTAAGTACTCAAGGAGAGAACATAAAAGGGTTAGTTGATGAATTAGGATTACAAGTACATCTTATTTATAAGTGCTGAGATGCAGTCCCTAGTCGAACAGTAAGCCCGCAAATTCTTTTGAGAGATACCCTTTGTCACCATATAGACTGCCAAATATCTTCTTTAAAAAGTTGTCTTCTTTTAAAGGTGCCCTGTCATCTACATTGGCCTAGGTTACAATAAAATCAAGCAGTTCGCCTTTATCGTCTATAATGATATGAAGCTTGAAACCAGAAAACTAGCCCATTGTTGATTTACTGATAGTTGCCATATCTTTAAACACCTTGTTTTGCTTTATCCGTTTCTTGTCACAAGCACGGATAGGCGTAGACCAGGAGATCGCCTATCCTACAGATGTAGGGCTGTTGAACAAATGAAGTTTGGAGGCCGAGCGCCTGGTCGATGGGCTCTATACCCAAAGCGCGCTTCCCAAAAAGCCCCGAACCTACCGCAAAAAGGCCAGGGAAAGCTACCTGGCCTTTTCCAAAAAACGAAACAAAAGCAACAAAAGCGTGCGCAGGGAAGCAGGCCGGCAACTGAACTTTTTGCGTCGCAACATCAAAACCATTGAAAAACTCCTCGACCGTATTGAGACAAACAAGCGAAGGCAGGCCCTGGAAGGGCTTTTCCCGGACGGCCCCACATTTTTCACGCAAGCCTTTCCGCTTTGCCGGAAGGACCAGCGGATCTATTGGGTGGTGTGTGAAATATACTGTTACCAGAAAACAAATATGTCCGGTTTTCGGCAAATGGATACACCGGACTAAGCTGACCCCTCTCCGGAACACAAATTTAGCAGCATGAACAGGAATCTTAATTTACTGCCATTCCGGCGGATGCTGACCCCCTTCATATAAAAAGATAGCAAGATAGGAATACTTTATTCCGGAGCAAACTGACCCCCTTGTGCGGGTTTAGTGGATCTGATTCCGGAGCAA
>Ga0307486_1001544_pt1 | contig 17385 bp, 15 predicted proteins | sample CBIW02metaG_FD_203663 | JGI IMG/M metagenome (GOLD analysis project Ga0307486, IMG submission 203663) | Sea-ice brine microbial communities from Beaufort Sea near Barrow, Alaska, United States - CBIW 0.2 | ecosystem: Environmental > Aquatic > Marine > Coastal | place: USA: Alaska | collected... | reverse complement strand
GGGCGCGTTCGGCTGCTTGTTCGCGCAGAACTCGGGCCAGCCGTGGGGCGGAACTGATGCCAAGCACTGGGAGCATTCCGAGTGCGAAAATGGTCCAGTATCCGATGGATTCTGCCAACACCGGGCCAGCGGGAATGAGGATGATCTGGGGAACGGCAATTGCGGCACCGTAGGCCCCGATCGCTGCGCCGTGCTGGGCGCGTGGCACAAGGTTGGCGACAACCGTTGACCCCGTCACGGTGAGGATGCCGAAGCCGACGCCGCGCAAGCCTGACAGAAGAAGAATCCAGCCGAGGTGGTCGGAGATGAGGAAGAACAGTGAAGGAACGCCGAGAAGTGCCAGTCCGGTGGCAAGTACTCGACCGGTTCCCCATCGAGTGAGTAGGCGCGGAACGAACGGTTGAGTCATCACCGTCACGAGCAGAAGTAGTCCGTTGACGAGCCCGGATCCTGCTTCATTGGCGCCACCATGCACAGCCCACAGCGGGGCGACGGGCACGAGGGCAGCAAATCCACCAAAGCCGGAAGCGGTCAGCGCAAGCAGCGCGGGCATTCCGGGTGCACGCCAGACCGGCGTTGGGGCTGGTTGGGGATTCTGGCTCACGTTGTTCAACCCTATGTCCCACAGTGCACACTCATTTCGGGCCGGTGCCCGATCGTGGGTTAGCCGCGCGGAATCAACCGCTGCAACTGCGTCACGTGCTTAGGCTCGAGCTCTTCGATGCTGGTGACTTCGAGCAGCTTCATCGTGCGGATGACCTGCTCAGAAAGAATCTCGATCGTGCGGTCAACACCTTCGCGACCGCCGGCCATGAGCCCGTAGAGGTAGGCGCGACCGATGAGCGTGAACTTGGCGCCGAGGGCCATGGAGGCCACGATGTCGGCACCGTTCATGATGCCGGTGTCGACCATTACTTCAACGTCGTTGCCGACTTCACGGACGACGTTCGGGAGGAGGTGGAAGGGGATCGGCGCGCGGTCGAGCTGGCGGCCACCGTGGTTCGAGAGCAGGATGCTGTCAACGCCGAGATCAGCCAACCGTTTCGCGTCTTCGAGATTCTGCACGCCCTTGATCACGATCTTGCCCGGCCACATGGCGCGGATGGCCTTCAGGTCGTCGTAGTTGATCGAGGGATCCATAGCGGAGTCAACCAGTTCTGCCACAGTGCCGCCGGTGGTGGAGAGTGACGCGAACTCGAGTGGGGGCGTGGTGAGGAAGTCGAACCACCACCACGGGCGAGGAATCGCGTTGAGGATCGTGCCAGCAGTCAACTGTGGCGGGATCGAGAAGCCGTTGCGCTTGTCCCGCAGTCGCGCGCCGGCGATCGGGGTGTCGACGGTGAACATGAGGGTGTCGTAGCCGGCGGCCGCGGCACGCTCAACAAGTCCGTACGAGATTTCTCGATCGCGCATCACGTATAGCTGGAACCAGTTGCGGCCCTCAGGGTTCGCGGCCTTCACATCCTCAATGGATGTCGTGCCCAGTGTCGACAGAGTGAACGGAATTCCTGCTGCCGCTGCTGCACCCGCACCGGCAATCTCGCCCTCGGTCTGCATGAGGCGCGTGAATCCTGTTGGCGCGATACCGAAGGGCATCGCTGACGTGCCGCCCAAAATTTGGGTGGTGGTGTCAACGGTGGAGGCGTCGCGCAGGATCGACGGGTGGAACTCGATATCTTCGAATGCCTGGCGGGCACGAGCCAGAGAGAGTTCGCCCTCGGCCGACCCGTCCGTGTAGTCGAAGGCGGCCTTGGGGGTGCGGCGCTTCGCGATCGCCTTGAGGTCGTAGATCGTGAGGGCGCTGTCGAGACGACGCTTCTTGCCGTTGAATTCTGGTGTCTTGAACTTCATGAGCTTGGCAAGCTCAACGGGATTCGGGAACTGACGCTTAACCATTGGTATGCCTTTAGTTGGTGGTGTCGAGGTGGGTGAGGAGACGATCACGTGCCCCCAAGATGTGGTCGCGGGTGAGGCGCTCAGCGGTCGCGGCATCCCCGGCGGTGATGGCATCGAGGATGCCCTGATGTTGATCGGCCACCTCGGCGGCGGTAATCAGGTGGGCTGATTGAACCTGCCCGATGCACAATTCGATTTCGCCCATGAGCAGTTCGTGCATTCGGGTGAGGCGTGAGCTGGACTGACCGGTGACGAGCGCACGGTGAAATTGGATGTCGTCGTGCGCAAAGTCTGCCGAGCCTGACCGCAGTGAACGGTGGGCGTTCAGCGCATCTGCGGGGATTGTGCCGTTCTGGGTGAGCGCGGCGATTGCCGCACCTTCAACGATCGCGCGATTGGCGAAGAGATCGTCAATGTCGGTGGCGTTCAGGCGGGGAACGCGGGCGGCCTGGTGGGGTTCGCGCCGCAGAAGACCGTTGGCGACGAGGCGGTCGATGGCAATGCGGGCGGTCGGGCGGGCTACCGAGAAGCGCAGCCCAACGGCCGATTCGGTGACCGTGGCACCGGGCGCGACGACTGCAGCGATGATGTCGGCGCGCAGTTCAGCGTAGATGGCGTCGGGCCGGATGGGTTCGGCGCGCTCTGGGGTTGCCGCCTCTGACATTGCGCTCCATTACCGAAAGATTGTTAGACAATACTTAGGATTGTATAGCAATCATCGCGAACGCGGAAGATAGCGACGCGGAGAAAACGCTCTCGCCACCAAACTGCGCAAACTTTCTAGTGATCCCTCAACGAAACCCTGCGCCCGTGCCTGAATCAACACGTTGCCAATCGCCGTCGCCTCGACGGGGCCCGCAAGCACCGGCATCCCGCTGCGGTCAGCGATGAGTTGGCAGAGCAACTCATTCTGCGAACCACCACCCACAATATGGATGACCGACACTGATTTGCCCGACAGCTCCGACGCGGTCTGCACGGCGTCCACGAAGGCAACGCTGAGGCTCTCGATAATGCTTCGCACTAAGTAAACATGAGACTGGGGGGCGGCTACGCCGTGTTCGGTGCACCACGCGGCAATGCGGTCGGGCATCCCTTCTGGCGCAAGGAAGCAAGGGTCGTTCGCGTTGAAGACGGGAACGGTCCCGGCGAGAGTGGATGCCGCAGCCAACAATTCCAGAAGGTCAACGCTGGCGTCGGCCTTCTGCCATTCGCGCACGCACTCGCTCAGCAACCAGAGGCCCATCACGTTGTGCAGGTAGCGCACTCGTCCGTCGACGCCGCCCTCGTTGGTGAAGTTCGCGGCGCGGCTAGCCTCGGTCAATACGGGGGAATCGAGTTCAACACCCACCAGACCCCAGGTTCCGCACGAGATGTAAGCGAAGTCGTCGGTGGTGGCAGGAACGGCAACCACGGCGGATGCGGTGTCGTGCGATCCAACGGCAACCACGTCGGCACGGATACCGAGCTCCTCGCTCACCGGCCCAAGCGTCGTGCCAGGAACGACTAGCTCAGGGAACAGGCCGCGCGGGAATCCGAGCTTCTCGATTAGTGCGTCATCCCACTGGCCGGTCGCAATACTGAGCAGACCGGTAGTCGATGCGTTGGTCTGCTCGGCGACCTGACGCCCAGTCAACCAAAAGTTGATGAGGTCAGGCACGAGAAGGAAACTGTCAGCGTCGGCGAGGTTCTGCTCGGCCGCGAACTGGTAGAGCGTGTTGAACGGCAGAAACTGCAATCCATTACAGGAGTACAACTCGGCGTGATTGGCAACGGCGTGAACTCGCTCGACCCCGGCCGCGCTGCGGTCGTCGCGATAGTGGAATGGAGGGGCGATCATCCGCCCACCCGACATCAGCGCGTAGTCAACAGCCCACGAGTCAACGCCGATGCTCGACAGGTTCGGTTCTTCGCGAACAGCAGCAGTCAAGCCAGTGAGCACGCTCGAATAGAGGGCATCAATGTCCCAGTGCAAACCGTCTTCACTGCGCACCGGGCCATTGGGAAAGCGAGCTACCGGGCGAACACTGAGTTCGTTGTGCCCCACATGGCCAATGATGACCCGGCCACTGGTCGCACCGAGGTCAACCGCGGCAACGGAGGCGGTCATCTTAAGAACGCCGCCGCAACACCAGCATCAACAGGAATGTGCAGTCCCGTGGTGTGGCTGAGGTCGGGACCAGTGAGCACTGACACCGCGTTTGCCACGTTCTCAGGCAAAACCTCGCGCTTGAGGATCGTGCGCTGAGCATAGAACTTGCCCAAGTCTTCCTCTTCAACGCCGTACGTCTTGGCGCGGTTGGCACCCCAGCCAGCAGCAAAAATTCCCGAACCGCGAACAACGCCGTCGGGGTTGACTCCGTTGACCTTCACCCCGTGCTTACCCAGTTCAACTGCAAGCAGTCGCACCTGATGAGCCTGGTCAGCCTTGGTTGCGGAGTACGCAATGTTGTTGGGGCCAGCGAAGACCGCGTTCTTGGAGGAGATGTAGATCACGTCGCCGCCCATGGCCTGCTCAATGAGAACCGGCGCGGTTGCCTTCGAAACGAGGAACGAACCCTTGGCCATGATGTCGTGTTGGAAATCCCAATCTTTTTCTGTGGTCTCCAGTAGTGGCTTCGAGAGTGAGACGCCCGCATTGTTCACGACGATGTCGATGCCACCGAAGGCGAGTACGGAATCCTGGACCATGCGTTCAATTGCGGCAGCGTCGGTCACGTTGACCTTGAGGCCAATCGCCACATCCGTGTTTCCGATTTCTGCGGCCGCGGCCTGAGCTTTCTCGAGGTCGAGGTCAGCAATGACGACGCACGCGCCATCCGCAGCGAGTCGAGTCGCGATTGCCTTGCCGATACCGGATGCTGCACCGGTCACGAGGGCGACGCGTGTTGCGTGCGACTTGGGCTTCGGCATCCGCTGCAGTTTGGCTTCTTCGAGTGCCCAGTACTCGATGTTGAACTTCTCGGCATCGCTGATGGGGGCGTAGGTCGAGAGTGCTTCGGCTCCGCGCATGACGTTGATGGCGTTGACGTAGAACTCGCCGGCGACTCGTGCCGTTTGCTTGTTGGCGCCATAGCTGAACATGCCAACGCCGGGAATGAGAACGATGAGCGGGTCAGCGCCACGGATCTCAGGAGAGTCATTGGTGGCGTGCTTGTTGTAGTACGTGGTGTAGTCGTTGCGGTACTCCTCGTGGAGTTCCTCCAGGCGCTCAATGCTCTTCTCGACTGAGGCGTTGGCCGGCAGGTCGAGCAGCAGCGGTTTTACCTTGGTGCGCAAGAAGTGGTCGGGGCAACTCGTGCCGAGCTTGGCCAGCTTTGGTGCATTCGCCGAAGCTAGGAAGTCGAGCACGACGTCGGAGTCAGTGAAGTGGCCCACGAGAGGACGGTCGTGGCTCGCAATGCCGCGGATCGTGGCCGCAAGTGCAGCAGCTTTCTCGCGACGCTCGGCCTCGGGAAGGGCCGCGTTCTTCGCGACGGTGCGACCGAAGGGTGCCTTCTTGCCCTCGGCTGCGATGTACTCTTCCGCCGTCTTGATGATCCAGAGGCTGTTCTTCTCAGCGGCATTGCTCGTGTCGCCCCAGGCGGTGATGCCGTGTCCACCGAGGATGCAGCCGATCGCCTTCGGGTTTGCTTTCTTTATCGCGGCAATGTCGAGACCGAGCTGGAAGCCGGGGCGACGCCACGGAACCCAGACAACCTTGTTGCCGAATGCCTTCTTCGTGAGCTTCTCGCCATCCTTCGCCGTCGCAAAGGCAATGCCGGAGTCTGGATGAAGGTGGTCGACGTGGGCGGCATCCACCAGTCCGTGCATCGCGGTGTCGATGGATGGCGTTGCGCCACCTTTGCCGTGCAGCGTGTAGTCGAACGCGGCAACCATTTCGTCTTCGCGGTCGACGCCGGGGTAAACGTTCGTCATTGAGCGCAAGCGGTCGAGGCGCAGCACGGCGAGGCCAGACTCGGTGAGCGTGCCTAGGTCTCCTCCGGAGCCTTTCACCCACATCAATTCGACGGGCTCGCCCGTGACGGGGTCTGTTTCGGTGCCCTTTGCTGAGGTATTTCCACCCGCATAGTTGGTGACGCGCGCATCAGAACCGAGACGGTTCGACCTGGCGATGAGTTCAGCTGCAGTGGGGTTTGTCATGAGGAGTCCTTTTCGTCGGAAACGAGAATGTGGGAGGGAGGCCTTGGCTATGCCGAGTAGACGGTGAGCCGCGGCGCACTAGGAGCGTGGAGTCAAGAAGCGCTACTTCTTTGCTCACGCTCCCCATCCAGCCTGAACGCCACCAACACGGTCGGCGGCAATCTTCTGCTGGTAGCCAGATGCCGCGTACGCCGCCATGGGGTCGGCCGGCAGCCCTCGCGACTCACGCCACGTAGCGAGGTCACCGCGCACGTCGGTGTAGAACGCATCCATCAGTATTGCGTTGGCTCCGAGCACGTCACCAGATTCCTGTGCGGTGGTGAGCGCCTCGGCGTCGACGAGCAGCGCCCGCGCCGTCATCTCTTGCACGTTGAGTACTGAACGCAGTTGACCGGGGATCTTGTCTTCAACGTTGTGGCACTGGTCGAGCATGAAAGCGACACCGCTGTCCGTGCCATAGCCGCCGCCACGAACAACTTCGTAAAGGATGCGGAACAACTGGAACGGATCGGCCGCGCCGACGATGAGGTCATCATCGGCGTAGAAGCGCGAGTTGAAGTCGAACGAACCAAGCTTGCCGAGGCGAAGCAACTGCATCACGATGAACTCGATGTTGGTGCCTGGGGCGTGGTGACCGGTGTCGAGGCACACAAGGGCGCGCTCGCCGAGAGCCACTACCTGGGCGTAGCTGGTTCCCCAGTCCGGAACATCCATGTGGTAAAAAGCGGGCTCGAAGAACTTGTACTCGAGCACCATGCGCTGCTCTTTGCCGAGGCGGTCGTAGATCTTCTGCAGTGAGTCAGCGAGTCGGTCCTGACGACCGCGCAGGTCGGCTTGGCCGGGGTAGTTGGAGCCGTCGGCTAGCCAGATCTTGAGATCGCGTGACCCGGTCTGGTCCATGACGTTGATGCACTCGAAGTGGTGATCGATGGCCTTCTGGCGGATCCTCGCGTCAGTGTGCGTGAGTGACCCGAACTTGTAGTCATCATCTTGGAAGGTGTTCGAGTTAACGGTTCCGAGCTCGACACCATGCTCGTTGGCGAAGGTGCGCAATGCGCTGTAGTCGTCAACTTTGTCCCACGGGATGTGGAGGGCAACCGAAGGGGAGAGTGCAGTGTACTTGTTGACCTGGGCGGCATCCGCAATCTTTTCTTCAGGGGTGCGAGGGGTACCGGGGGTGCCGAAAACCTTGAAGCGTGTTCCGGAGTTGCCGAAGGCCCACGAGGGGAGCTCGATGGCCTGCTCTTCGAGGCGGGGTGCGATATCGCTGAATTGCGCCATTGGAATTCTTACTTTCTGCTGGAGGTGCGGCTGGTTGTAGAGCCGAGGGTTGTGGGGGCGAGGATTTTCTCGCGAAGGTCTCGGTGAATCGAGTGAATGAATCGATTCAATTCGAGTCTAGACCGAGTTGTCAAGGGAGGCAATTTATCCATCTGACTGCCTCCTGCTCGCATCAAGCTGGTCCTCGAGGTTGAACACTTCGGCCAGCGGAATGAAACCCTCATCTGGCGGAACATCGAGCTCAACAAAGTGGTCGCCCATAATCGCTTGCCATCGAGAATTCACCTCGGTCGCGGCCATCGCCCGCTGCGCAGCGGCAAGGTCGTCTGACTCGACATAGCCGATCAGCAGACCGTCAGCGCGAAGGAAAAGCGAGTAGTTGTGCCACCCGGTCGTGGAGAGTGCCTCAAGCATCTCCGGCCAGACGGCGGCGTGCGCGGTTTTATAGGCTTCGATGTGGTCGGGCTTCACTTGAAGTTGAAAGCAATAGCGGTTCATGGATGCACCCCTAACGCCACTTCGGAAGGTCGGCCATATCGACGTGGCGATGTTCGATGCCCAGCAAGCTTGCTGCGGCGTGGATGTCGCCGGCCACGTGGCCGACGCAGAGTGCCCAGTGGTGGCCAATGCCGGTCTGCGACCATTCATCCACCCACTCGCCTGGGTCGCCACCGAAGCTCACGCGGGACGTGGTGTTGCCAATCTCTAGCAGTGGACCTGGAGTGACGGTGCCCTCGCTCGTGATGAACGTGTAGCTGCCGTCGCGATCCTGACCAATTCCGAAAGTGGTGACCGGTCCCTGCTTCACATCAAACTCAACGGACACCCCGTAGCCACGTTTGCCGTGGTAAACGCCGAGGCCGCGCAGCAGCGGATCGCGTTCTGAAACAGCGAGGTGCGCGGGACCGTCGTGACCCATTTCCACCACGTCGTCAAGGAAGTTGAGCGCCTGAATCTCAGTGAATGAACCCCCAGCACCGATGGTGTGTGCGGCAAGCATCGCCAAGCTGGTGCGCAGCTCATACTCACCGACGAACGGAATGCCGCGAGCGGTCAGTAGCGATGAGCCCAGAATCATGCCGGCGCCGAGGCGCTCGTGCAGTTCACCATTAAGACCGCGGTGGTAGTACGCAGCCGAGTCGAGGTCGAAGTCGTCGACCAGTCGATCGAGGCCTACGCTCACTTTGGCGCCCCACGCGAAGTCTTCTTCGCGAACCGACTCATCGAGGGTGAAGAGTTCCCGAGCGAGGTTCATGCGTTCCGAAACTTGGGCATCGGTTACCTCATCTACGCGGACCCGCAGATCGTCAAACTCAAGCACCTCAACGTGCGAGCCGAACTGACTGGATACGAGAGTGAGATCGGTCGAGACGTCGAGCATCCCTGGATAGACGTGGCCGATTAGGCCGTGCCGTGCGTGGCGCAGCGTAGCGCGTACCTTGGCCGCGTTCACCCAGCGGTTGATGCGGGTCCACGCACGCTCATCCTTAAGGTGGCCTGAAACGCTGCGAAACTCGATGCCGGCGCGCTTGAAGACGTTGGCGACCTCGGGCACGGGACACTGGCCGCAATACGCGAGCCACTTTCCGGTGTCGAAATTGGCGTGGTCCATCGCCTCGGTGGGCTGGAGATCAATGACGAGTACAGGAGTCTTCGAGCGCTGGGCGATCGGAAGGACCATGGATGCCGTGAGGTAAGTGGTGAGGAAGATGACGATGAGGTCGCAGTCAGCACGACGCAGCTTCTCAGCCGCGACGGTGGCCTCCTGAGCATCCGAAATGAATCCGACATCTACGACTTCGGCGTCGAGTGCGGTGAAGCGTTCGGTGACGTACTTGCTCGACTCCTGAAGCTGAGGGAGAAGCTCGGGAAATTGTGGCCAGTAGGCGGCGAGCCCGCCGGCGACGAGGCCGATGCGGGTGGCGCGGCGGGTCTTGGGGGGAAGCAGCTCTGAAGCTGGAATAAGGGACATCGTTGGCTCCAAAATTGTGACGCAGGTAGTGCGGGAGAGGGTGGTTACCCGGGCTGGCTCGTGAGCAAGCCCGGGTAACCGGGTAACTACTTAGAAGTCGTAGTTGTCGATGTTGTCAGCGTTGAATCGCGTCGGCGGTCCAACAATGGCGACGCCGTTCTCGCCTACGGTGATCTCGCCCATGTCTCCAACATCGAAGGTGTCACCCTCGGCGCCCGTGATGGTTCCGTCAACGAGTGCCTTGCCGGCGAATGCGGCAACATAGCCGAGCCGTGCCGGGTCCCAGAGAGCGAACTCGGCAACGGTGCCGTCCTTGACGAATTCGCGCATCTCGTTGGGCAGGCCAAGGCCAGTCAGTGCAACTTTGCCCTTGTAGTTCGACGTGGAGATGTACTTGGCTGCAGCAGCGATACCGACCGTTGTTGGCGAGATGATGCCCGCGAGGTCGGGGTACGACGAGAGCAGCCCCTGGGTTTCCTGGAACGACTTGTCAGCATCGTCGTCGCCATAAACCTTGGCTACCAGCTTGATGTCTGCGTAGTCAGGGTTCGACTCGAGCTCCTCCTCCATGAACTTAATCCACTCGTTCTGGTTTGTCGCCGTTGCCGTTGCCGACAGGATGGCGATGTCACCGGCTCCGCCGATCTGCTCCGAGATGATCTCGAGCTGAATCAGTGCGACGTCCTTAGCGACAACCTGACTAATGAAGATGTCGCGGTAGTCGGGGTTGGTGTCGGAGTCGAACGCAACAATCTTTGCGCCTGCCTCGCGAGCGGTCTGGAGTGCTGGACCAACGGCGTCTGGATCATTAGCCGCAATGGCGATGACATCCGTGCCCTGCTGAGTGGCCTGTTCAATGAATGGGATTTGTGCGCTGGCGCTGGCCTCGAGAGGTCCGAGAACCTCAAAGTCATAGCCGATTGCGGCAGCTCCCTCTTCGCCTCCGCCGAGAACGACGTCGGTGTACGGGTTATTCAGCTGCTTGGGCAGGAACGCGATAGTGCTTGCGCTGTCTCCGCCGTCGCTTCCGCCGTCAGTAGTTGCTGCACAACCGGATACGGCAAGGGCCGTGACCATTGTGATTGCAGCGATCGAGCCGATGCGGCCGCCTCGACTGCTCATGGAAAACAACTTCATTGTTCTTCCTTTCGTAACGACGCCTGGTGCTTAGGCGCGGGTTGTTCCTGAGGCGTTGTGCCCCTGGACTTCTCGGTGCATTCGGTTCAACCGGATGCGTTCTTTGCCCCAGGCGATAACGCTGGGCGCCACGACGGAGAGCACGAGCAATCCGCCGGTGACAATGATGAGGGCCGTCTCTGGCACCTTCGCGAGCCGAAGAGCGTAGGTGAGGGTGCCGATGAGCAGCACACCGCCAACGACGCCGGGAATGTTTCCCTTGCCTCCGAATATAGAAACGCCGCCGAGCAGCACAGCCGCGATGACACTGAGCTCAAGACCGGTTCCGTTGTCGGGGCCGGCACTCGCTAGGCGCAGTGTGAGGAAAACGCCAACCATCGAGGAGACGACGCCGGTAGCGACGAACATCCAAAACTTGGCGTGACCGACTCTTACTCCGACGAAAGTCGCAGCCTGTGGGCTGTACCCGAGGGCGTAGAGGCCCCGACCGAATGGCGTGAAGTGCAGCAATACCGAGAAGAAGGCAATCACGATGACAACAAAGATCATCATGACCGGGATGCCGGTGTTGCCAATTTTTGAGAGCACAAAGGCGTTAAGTTCCATGGGGAAGCTCGCTACCTTCTGGTCGCCGATGACGACGAGCGCTAGCCCCCGGTAGAGGGCGAGAGTTCCGATTGTCACGGCAAGTGAAGGTAACCCAAGAGTGGTGATGAGAAAGCCGTTGAACGCTCCACACAGCACACCAACGAGCAGCGAGAGCGCCATGACGGTGCCGATGTCGAGCCCGCTATCGCGCCACAGCACGCCCATCGTTGCGCTGGTGAGGCCAGCCGTGGAGGCAACGGAAAGGTCGATCTCTCCGGAGACGATTACCAGCGCCATTGGCATTGCGATGAGCAGGATGGGAAGCACTTGAATGAGCAGGAACCCCACGGTGAGGGTAGAAGCAAAGTAGTTCACCGAAATCATCGACACGATGACAACAGAGATGAGGATATAGAAGATGACTGCGTCATGGCCGATGAAACGACGACCCCAATGGCCTCGTGAAGTGCTCGTCATGGTCTTAGACATTTTTTGCCTCATTCGCTCGCAGCTTGCGGGTTTTTCGCAGCGACACGACTCGGTCGATGATGATGGCGGCGAGGATGAGCACACCCACGATCGCCTGCTGCCAAAACTTGTCGACTCGAGTGGCCGTGAGTGCACCGGTGATGGTGGAAAGCAGCACGGCACCAATTGCGGCACCTGCGACAGTTCCTGACCCACCGAAGATCGCAACGCCACCGACGACGACTGCCGCCACTACATCCAATTCGATTCCGGAACCAGTGAGCGCACCAACAGAGTTATAGCGAGAGGCATACAGAACGCCGGCAAGTCCAGTGAGTGCGCCGCACGCGATGAAGGCGCTCAGTACTCGACCGCCGACCGGGATCCCAAATAGGCGGGCGGCATCCGGGTCTGATCCGATTGCGTACAGGTCGCGACCGCTGCGGACCGAGCTCATGAACATCGCCACTGCCACGGTAATAACGACCGCAATGATGGTGATGATGGGGATGCCGACCAGAGTGTCGACGGAGAGATTTCCGAACGCTTTCGGATTATCACCGGAGAAGTACTGCGTTGAGCCCGCCCAACTCGTCAGAACACCTCGGAAAATGTAGAGGGTGCCGAGGGTGATGACGAGTGCCGGCACTTTGGCAGATGTCACCAACATGCCGTTGATTGAGCCAAGTAGTCCACCGAAGATCATGCCGATAACGAACACCAACACAAGAGGAATGGCGGGGAACATGTTGAAAACGGTTCCGGTGCCGAACGCGACGAGGCCCAGGATGGCGCCAACCGAAAGGTCGACGTTTCGGGTCACGATGACGAGCGCCTGCGCGACAGCGAGGATCACCATGATGGTCGCATTGAGCATCAAGTCCTTGGTGCTTTGCGGTGACAAGAAGCGCGGATTGACGATGTACGTCACGGCGATGAGCGCAATGAGTGCGCCGGCGACGGGAACCTCGCGGGCGGTGAAGAAGCGCTTGAAAGCGTTGCTTCGTGGCACGGCTAGTGCGTGGGTCACGGTGCTCACTCGCCCGCCTCCAGCTCAATGCTCAGTTGTTCGTCGGTTCGTTCCATGTGAAGTTTTTCGTGGCTGCCCGTGGCTGCCTGCATGACCAGTTCTGCAGTCGCATCCGTGCTGCCGAGTTCTGCAGTGATGCGACCCTCGTGCATAACGAGAATGCGGTCGGCCATTCCAAGCACCTCGGGCAGTTCTGAGGAGATCATGAGGATCGCAATCCCGCGGCCGGCAAGATCAGACATGAGGCGGTGGACTTCGGCCTTGGTTCCGACGTCGATGCCCCGGGTCGGTTCATCAACAATGAGAAGCTTCGGGTTTGTAGCGAGCCACTTGGCAAGCACCACCTTTTGCTGGTTGCCTCCCGAGAGAGTCGAAACAGGAAGGTCTTGCGAACCTGTCTTAACTTGGAGACGCTGTGACCATTCTTCGGCCGCAGCGCGTTCCCGTCGGCCAGAGATGATTCCAAATCGAGCGAGCGAGTGGCGAAGGGTCAAGGTGACGTTTCGCGTAACCGAAAGATCGAGCACCAACCCCTGTTTGCGACGATCCTCGGGAACGAATCCGATTCCCGCGGCGATCGCGTCCTTTGGGCTGTGCGCCTTCAACGCGGTGCCGCCGACGCTCACGCTTCCGGTGTCGTAGGGGTCGATGCCAAACACGGCGCGAGCAACTTCGGTACGGCCAGCGCCCACCAGACCAGAGAGTGCGACAATCTCGCCAGCGTGAATCGCGAAGTCGATGCCGGAGAAGGTGCCGACGCTGTTGAGGCCGTCAACCTTGAGCACGATGTCCCCGATTTCGGCATCTTCCTTAGGGAACAGTTCGCCGAGATCGCGACCGACCATTTCTTTCACGATCGCCGGAACGGTCACTTTAGCTGTGTTGTGAACTTGGATGTATCGCCCGTCTCGCATGACCGTGATGCGGTCGCAGAGGTCAAATACCTCTTCGAAGCGGTGCGAGATGAACAGGATGCCTGCACCCTTGTCTCGCAAGGCTCGAGCAACGGTGAAGAGGCGCTCCACCTCGACACCGGAGAGTGCCGCGGTCGGCTCGTCCATGACTAGCACGTTGGCGTCGAGCGAGATCGCTTTAGCAATCTCGATGATTTGTTGGTCGGCGATGGAAAGGCCATCGGCGATGCGATCGGGATCGATGGGTACCCCGAGAGTGGCAAAGAGTTCGGCGGCCCGTCGACGCATCTCGCCGCGGCTGATGAGCCCTGCGCGCCCCTTGGGCTGGCGGCCGATGAAGATATTCTCTGCGACAGTGAGATCAGGGAAGAGCGTTGGCTCTTGGTAGATGACCGAGATGCCCGCAGCTTTGCTTTCGCTCACGTTGCGGAAGTGAGCTGGCTTTCCCTCGACGAGGAACTTGCCGCCTTCTGGGGAGTGCACTCCAGCGAGGATCTTGACGAGGGTTGACTTTCCCGCGCCGTTCTCACCGACAAGAGCGTGAATCTCACCCGGGAGGATCTCGATGGTGCCGTCGGCGAGTGCGACCACAGGACCGAATGTCTTGGATGCACCGGCGAGGCTAAGCGCGGGGGTGCGGGCGGCGGGTGGGGCCGGTACCGTTTCTGCTGCAGTCGCCATTGAACTGTGAAGCCTCCGCGTTGAGTCATTCTTGTGGGGGAGTTCCTGGTCGGAACCTTTGGTGTAGATCTAGCTGCACCAATTGAATCGATAAAATCGACCGTGCGTGAACGATACGACGATGTATTGGGGTCCGTCAAGTCCGATGACGCCAGAATGGCCGCTAAACTTGCCCTTGCTGAATGAATCGTTACACTTTTGTCTGAGTCGAGAATTCGTCTTGCCTCATCGCAGCCCAATGTCGGGTCGAGAAACTCTGGTTATATTTATGTCGACGCCGAGCGTGCACGATGTCGCCAAGAGCGCTGGCGTCTCCGTCGGCACCGTATCCAACGTGCTCAATCACCCCCACAAGGTCTCGCCATCCACCGTTGAACGCGTGCAGAATGCGATCGAAACACTCGGATTTATCCGGAACGATGCCGCGCGCCAGCTGCGAGTCGGCCACAGCCAGACCATCGGGCTCGTCGTGCTCGACGTACGCAACCCCTTCTTCACGGATATCGCGCGCGGTGCAGAAGATAAGGCCGCGGAGAGTGGGCTCACCGTTACCCTCGGAAACAGCGACGAGAGCATCGAACGCGAAGCAAAATACCTCGACCTCTTCGAACAGCAGCGTGTTTACGGGGTGCTGATTTCTCCCTATGGTGACATCACCGATCGGCTTGATTCCATGCGCAAACGCGGAATCCCGGCGGTGCTCGTCGACCGAGAAAGCCCCAACTCCACCTTCAGCTCGGTCTCCGTCGATGACACCGTCGGCGGAAAGCTCGCGGCGGCGCACCTGCTCGAAACGGGGCGACGCCGTATCGCGTTTATTGGAGGCCCGATGGCGATCCGCCAAGTCTCCGACCGGCTCACCGGAGCACGTCAGGCAATTGACGATGCTCCAGGAGCGAGTATCGAAGTCATCGAGATTGACGCTCTGAGCGTCATTGCAGGCCGTGCGGCGGGAGCCGACATCGTTGCTCGCGCCCCGGATGACCGCCCCGATGCGATCTTTGCAGCAAATGACCTCGTCGCAATGGGAGTGTTGCAGGCCCTTCTCATGAATGGAAGTTCAGCCTCAGCAGTCCGAGTACCCGAAGACATCGCCCTGATGGGTTATGACGACATCGACTTTGCGAGCGCGGCAGTTGTGCCGCTGTCATCAATCAGCCAACCGAGTGCTCAGATGGGGCAGACTGCCGTCGAGCTTCTTCTCGAGGAGGCAGCTAACCCCGACTTCGACCGCCGTCAGGTGGTCTTTGCGCCCAAACTGGTTGTGCGCGACTCGACCGCGCCCACCCAGTAGCAAACTCAGAGGAAAACCAGCGGCCCTAGCGTGCAGCGATCGCGACGTTGGCGAGTGGTTCGCCGGCGAGCAATCGGCGGGCTTGCTCGCGCACAACGGCATCCACACGTCCATGCATCGCCGAGGTGTAGCCGCCGATGTGGGGAGTGATGGTGATTCCCGGCGTTGACCACAGGGCGTGATCGGCGGGCAGCGGCTCAGGGTCGGTCACATCGAGTGCCGCGCGAACGTGCCCCGCGGATGCCGCAGCGATGAGAGCCTCGGTGTCAACAACTTTGCCGCGTGACACATTCACGAGCAGCGCGCCCGGCTTCATGGTGGAGAGGAACTCGGCGTCGACAAGCCCAGTAGTGGCATCGCTGAGAGGCACGGCGATCGCAACAACGTCGGCCTGAGCGAGCAGGGCTGGTAGAGCATCCATCGACTGAATGGCCCCGCGTTCGTCCTTGCGGCCGCTGCGGGCAACACGCACAACGTTCGCTTCGAACGGCACCAGTTTGTCGGCGATCTGGTTGCCAACACCGCCGGCACCGATAATAACGACGGTCGTTCCGGCGACACCGATGAGTTCGTGCTGATCCCATGTGCCGTTCTGCTGGTTGCGGTAGTGCTCGGGGAATGCCCGCTGCTCCGCGATGATCAGCCCAACAGCCAGTTCAGCGGTGGATGCTTCGTGCACACCGATCGCATTGGAGTAGCTGATCCCGGAGGGCAACTGGTCGGCAACCCCGTCATAACCCAGCGATTGCGACTGCAGGGCTGCGACATCCAGCCCCGCAAACTCGGCCAGTTCGCTTGGGGTGCCCAAGTAGCCAAGCACGGAAAGGTCAACATGCTGGGCCGGAGCGCCATCGGCAGCACGCCACACGATCAGGTTTACGTCGGGGAGCTGCGGTGCAAGTCTGGCGTGCATCTTCTGGTCGGGAAGGGCAATGGTGATCATGCCACCAAACTACCGTCCTGAAGCGGAGTACCGTGGACGCATGCCACTTACAGGAGAGTACGAACCGAGCACCTCGGAATGGGCCCGCAATCAGGCCGACACGTTTGAAGCCAGCAACGGACACGAGGGCAACCTCCTGCGCGGGATGCCCATCATCGTGTTGACCACGGTCGGGGCCAAGTCTGGCAAGCTGCGCAAGACCGCCCTCATGCGCGTCGAGCACGACGGCAACTATGCGGTTGTTGCGTCTCTGGGCGGGGCTCCGAAGCATCCGGTCTGGTACTTCAACATCGTCGCTCATCCGCAGGTTGAGCTTCACGATGTTGGCTTCAAGGGTGACTTCATGGCCCGCGAAGTGACGGGCGAAGAGAAGGCCGTGTGGTGGGAACGGGCTGTTGCTGCCTACCCTCCCTATGTCGACTATCAAGACAAGACCGAGCGCGAGATTCCCGTCTTCGTTCTGGAGCAGCTCCCGAGCTAGAGCGGGCAACTGTTACTTACAGGGCCCGGCCGAGCCATAATCCGATAGCGGCCATGATGATGGCGATGGCGAGCATTCCAAACGAGTTCGCGATCGCCAGCCAGATGCGGTGTTCTTGCAACAGGCGGAGCGTCTGGAAGCTTGTGGTGCTGAATGCGGTGAACCCGCCAACCATTCCGACTCCGGCGTACAGCCCTAACTCCTCGGGAACAATGTGCCCGGCGGCCATCCCCGTTATCAGGCCGAACAGGAATGAGCCCGAGATGTTGATGATGAACATCGCCACCGGATAGTTGGTGCGGATGCGCCGATGAACGAAGGCGTTAACGGCCAGGCGGATGGCGGCCCCAATCCCGCCGGCCACAGCGACAAACATTGCACCAATAATCATCTGACCAACCGTTCGTGAAGCCGCAAGACTCGGTACCAGTTCTTCGACGTGAGGATGCCCAACCAGACCGCCCCGGCACCGGCAGCGAGCGTCGCAGCGGCATAGCTAGCGGCCAAGAGAATGTGATGGTGCTCGGCGACAATCACGATATCGACCGCCAATTGGG
>Ga0307486_1001543_pt1 | contig 17391 bp, 10 predicted proteins | sample CBIW02metaG_FD_203663 | JGI IMG/M metagenome (GOLD analysis project Ga0307486, IMG submission 203663) | Sea-ice brine microbial communities from Beaufort Sea near Barrow, Alaska, United States - CBIW 0.2 | ecosystem: Environmental > Aquatic > Marine > Coastal | place: USA: Alaska | collected... | reverse complement strand
AGTAATGTGGAGGTGAAAAAAGTAGATGCAGCCGATAATGGGTTCCTTGAAAAAGGTGTTGTCCAGGCCGGGAAGGTACACTGTATCCGGTGGAAAACATCCATGCTGACGGGGCTTACCACAGTGCTTCGAATCAGGCGTTTGTTGCCAAAAATAAGGCAGAACTGTTACTTAATGCCATTCAGGGACCAAAGGGCAGATATGACCTTGGATTGGATGAAAATGGGATATTGACTGTAAAAGATCTGAAAACAGATAGTTCAGTAGAGGTCCTGAAGATGAAAAATCGTGAAAAATGGAGAATCAAAACAGCTGGGAATTACCGGTATTTTACCCAAAAAGAGATCACTGCCTGTCAGTTGAGAAAGAAAATAGCAGCTATCCCGCAAGGAAATAGTAAACATCCGCAAACAAGGTGGAAGCTAGCCTATTCCAGTTGGGCTATCACTACCCAAATGACAAAACCAGGTACAGAGGCCTGCTCAGACACAAACTATGGGCAAACATCCGATGTCTGTGGGTAAACTTTGTCAGAATAGTAAAACACGTGCTTAAAAAAGAACAAAAACCTGGCTTTGCGTCTGAAATCAGCACATTATTCTTAACAGACAGCATCAAAAACCGATTTAGACTCCTCCTGCTAACGGTAATGAAGCTGGAATTCACCTTTGAATCAAATCTATCTCTTAATTCCAAAATGTAAGCCTATTGCTAAAACCTAGTTTTAGGAGCGGACTCACCCTTGGGATCGGAACTTTCTCACTTTGCAACTTCCCTAGTTAACACTTTGATAAAACAAGCTTAACATAAGTATTACCAAAGTAAAATATCCTTTATCTACTTTTGATCTGTACAGCAACAACTTTTTAAATCCTTGCATATATTTTTTGTCCCGATCCATGTCGGGACCACTTTGCAAGGCGGTTCTTTTTTGTCACTTTGATTGCAAGCTGTACCTTAGAAAAGAAATTTCTACACCATGCCCAAACTTTCCGAAAAATTAACGTTTGACCGAAAAAAACTCAGTGACACACAATTGCTAGACTTGTACGAATCCCTTTTAATTCCAAGAAAAATTGAGGAGAAGATGCTCATCCTTCTCCGACAGGGAAAGATCTCCAAATGGTTTAGCGGATGGGGTCAAGAAGCCATATCTATAGGAGTAGTGAATGCCCTTGAAGAAGATGAATTCATTCTTCCCATGCATAGAAACCTAGGTATTTTTACTGGGAGAAAAATGCCACTGGAAAGACTTTTTAGCCAGTTCCAGGGGAAGCTTTCAGGATTCACAAAAGGCAGAGATCGTTCGTTTCATTTTGGATCTATAGCACATCACGTGGTAGGAATGATTTCACACTTGGGCCCACAATTAGCAATTGCTGATGGAATCGCTTTGGCCAATACTCTTTCCAAGGAGAAAAAAGTCACGGTGGTTTTTTCAGGTGATGGAGCAAGTTCGGAAGGTGACTTTCACGAAGGGTTAAATGTAGCAGCCGTTTGGAAGTTACCAGTCATCTTTGTGGTAGAGCATAATGGCTATGGGCTTTCCACCCCTAGTGAGGAGCAGTTTGCTTTCAAAAATTTCACAGATAAAGGGCCTGGTTATGGAATGGAAACAATCTGTATTCAGGGAAATAATATCCTAGAAGTCTATGATGTGATCAAAACTCTTGCTGAAGACATGAGGGAAAATCCACGGCCCGTTTTGGTAGAAGCGATCACTTTCCGGATGAGGGGACATGAGGAAGCATCAGGCACAAAGTATGTCCCAAAATCGCTAATGGAAGATTGGGCGAAATTAGATCCGATAGAGAATTTTGAAAAGTACCTGGAAGAAACTGGAGTTTTAGATCAAAAAACCAAAGAGATATTATCCAAGAAAATCAAGAAATTTATTAATGACGCCTTGGATATCGCTTTTGCGGAAGAGACTATTACGACCGATTTACCTACCGAGCTGAACGACGTATATGCCCCTTTCAATCAACATGTTACCTCTCCTGATCTAAGCTCTCTTAAATCAGATAAGCGAGTAGTCGATGCAATATCAGATAGTCTTCGGCAATCCATGGAAAAGTATCCCAAACTGATCTTGATGGGTCAGGATATTGGGGAATATGGCGGAGTATTTAAAATTACCGATGGCTTCAAAGCTCAGTTTGGCGCCAATCGAGTTCGTAATACGCCACTCTGCGAAAGTGCAATCATTGGAACTGCATTAGGATTGTCATTGAAAGGCTTTAAAGCTATGGTGGAAATGCAGTTTGCAGATTTTGTCTCTGTTGGGTTCAATCAGATTGTAAATAACCTTGCGAAGATCCACTATCGCTGGGCACAGAATGCCGATGTGGTGATCCGCATGCCTACGGGAGCTGGAATGTCTGCTGGCCCTTTTCATTCGCAATCAAACGAAGCCTGGTTTTTTCATACCCCAGGATTGAAAATAGTTTATCCATCGAATCCTTATGATGCCAAAGGATTATTGAATGCAGCGATTGAGGACCCAAACCCTTACCTTTACTTTGAGCATAAAGGAATGTATCGATCTATCAACGCTGAGATTCCTGATGATTATTATACCATAGAAATCGGAAAAGCTGCTTTGGCCTCCGAAGGAGAAAGCGTCTCTATCATCACTTATGGAATGGGTGTACACTGGGCGGTAAAAGCTGTAGCTGAACTTGATATTTCAGCGGATATTCTAGATCTGCGAACACTTTTGCCTTGGGATAAAGAAGCCGTGAAAGCCACGGTAAAAAAGACAGGAAAGGTTATTTTTCTTCATGAGGATTGTCTTACAGGTGGAATCGGAGCTGAGATTTGTGCGTGGATTTCAGAGCATTGTTTCGAGTTTTTGGATGCGCCTGTGATGAGAGAAGGAAGTTTGGACACTCCCGTTCCTTTTGCATCACCACTGGAAAAACAATTTCTTCCGGTAGAGCGGTTCACTAGCAAATTAACTAACCTTTTATTATATTAATAATGTCTGTCGCCAGACTAAACTTTTCTTTCGAGAGGAAAGAAGCTGAATGTTTAATGTTATTCCTCAGAATCCAACCCTCTTATGAAAATCACATATTCAGTCCTATTGCTGGCTTTCCTTGCATTAAAACTTTGTCTGCCAGCAGTAGCTCAATCATACGTAGGAAATACAGTAGATAATTATGGAGGATTACATTCTATGCTTGAAAATCCTGCAAATGCGGCTGACTCTAGAATGCGTCTTGATATCAATCTTATCTCCACAAGCGTTTTTGTAGGCAATGATTTTATAAGCGTCGACTTGAGTGATCTTAAAAGCTTTAAAAATGGGTTTGATTTTGATTCAGATGCGCTGACCAACCCCTTGGACAATAATAAGTTTTATGGAAACATCGATATTTTAGGCCCTTCTATTCTATTTAACTTAAATCAGAAAAGTAGTCTTGCTATAACTACACGAATACGAGGATTTTTTAATATTTATAATCTTGGTGGCGAGCTTTATCAGGTGCTTAAAGGGGATTTGGAAGGAAACACATTTAATTTAAATATGGATAATTTCTCAGGGGTAATACATGCTTGGGCTGAGATAGGGGTTACATACGGAAGAATTATTGTTGAAAATAACAATCACTTACTCAAAGCTGGAGCTACTCTCAAATACCTTGGTGGTGCTGGTGGATTGTTTGGATTTAGTCCTCAACTTGAAGCAAGTTTCAATTCAAATATCTACTCCTTGACCACCTCTGGCAATCTTAATTATGGTTATACTTCTGGGTTTAATTCAGACGATATTACATTTTCGAATATCACATCAGGTGTCGGTGCAGATCTTGGTTTAGTTTATGAGCTAAGAGATAACGGGAATCAGAATCGTACTTCTTATAAATTACGATTTGGAGCATCCGTGACAGATTTTGGAGACATTAACTATGACGGTTCCAGCAATTTCCGTTATGACATGAATAAAACAATAAATGCTGAGGAATTTCGCTACAAAGATTTCGAAGAGGTTCTTGTAGATAATTTTATAAGCTCTGAATCTGTAGGTAAATCTAAACTGGGACTACCTACAGCCATCCGATTGTTTGTTGATTATCCTATTACAAATAAATTATTTGTTAGTGCTCAAGGAGCAATCTCAGTAAAAGAGGGGAATGAACTCCCTGTAAGTAATATTATAAACACATTCACCCTCACACCAAGATTTGAAACAAAGTGGATAAGCGTCTATAGTCCTTTGAGTGTACGAAAATATGATTCCAGTATAGCTTGGGGATTTGGAGTACGCGCTGGACCAGTGATGATAGGATCAGGTACAATATTTACGAATTTAATCTCCAATTCTTCAAAGAGTGCGGATATCTATGTAGGCATTAAACTGCCAATTTATAAATAAGTCTTTTTCACGGGCAAAAAGTGTTTCAACAAGGCCCTATTTTATTATCTGTATATCAGCTTTTTTACCAGTAAAGAGACAAAAACATCATAGGATATAATAATTCCGATAGCTGCGGGACTAATATTGAGGCTACTTCGGTCTCCTGTCACTAGTGCTGAGCTTGCCGAAGCATCGGTCTTCCCTGCCTATGGGTAGGCAGCCTTCAAACCAAAGAAATTAAGGCTACTGGAATAATTGCGGATAATCATATTCTATTATTCAATAGTCATAGCTGTGCTTTCAGCAATTCCAAAAACTTCCTGTCCAATTTCTCACCATACCAATCTTCATATACTACGTCTTGTCGATTGGAGTTCATGACTCCAAAGTCCCCAGAAAACTCCCAGATACCGAAGCCAATGCCATTTTCTTTCAACACTGTCAGCACATCCCCAAACCAACTGAGAAAAACATCGTGGGGAGTTTTATTATATGCACCGCACTCACCGCAGTGCACCCCTATCCCTTGATCTATTAGCGATTTCCAAGGTGCATAATAACGTCTGATCTCATCAATATCTAGCAGTTGTTCGCCTTGAAATAAAGGCCAGTCAACCGGAGGAACTACTGAAGGATCTTCATAAACCCAGCTTGCTTTGTAATGAGAGATCGGAAAAGGATGATAGCCACGGCAGCTTTGTGCCAGATCCAAGTCTGCCAGTTCCGGCATCGCAATTCCTCCTCCACCATTTCCGTCTGCAATCACCAATCGGGATTTTTTCACAGATTTGATGGTTTCCAAAGCCGCTTCAGCCACCCGATGATAATCCTGTATATCCACTGGCCCACCGGAACTATGCTGATCATTTGGATCATCTCGCTGAAAGGGTTCATTCACTAGATCAAAACTCAGTTTCTTCTTTGAGACTCCTTTATACCGATTCGCCCACATTTCCCAATGCGCACAGAATGCATCCAAGGCTTCCTGATCTTTCCAGAGATTATAGGGCTCTAGAAAACCTGCATTGATACAAAAGCCCGGTGCCCTATGCAAATTCAAGCTCACATGCAAACCATGATCGAGGCAACGTTGTACCAATTTATCCACTTTCTCCAATCGACTTTCGTCAAAGTTCAATACTTCATCCGGCCGAATCGGACGTGAGCGATCTATATCCAGATAGCTTGGATAGGAAATAGGAATCCGCACAAAATCAAATCCCCAGTCCGCTATCCATTGGATATATTCTGGCTTAGTCCGCCTGCCACCATTCGGATCATGGGAGAAAAAATCGAGCAGGTTAAAGCCTTTCCAGGCGGGTAGTTTGTTTTTGGATTTGGCTACTTCGGCAAAAGCCTGCAGCGAGGTACTGGCTGCTAGGCTAAGTCCGGTGCCGAGCAAGGCAGATTTCTTGAGAAAATCCCTGCGGGAGTCTGAGGTATTCATAGCTTAGTTTAGGTTTGAGAGCTTTAAGGTAAAGGTCTAAAGGCTACTTACCAACTTGTTATTCGCAATCTGATCCTATAGAATCTATTCAGAAGGATAAGCATATGAAAAAAGCTCCAAATGGGAGTTTAGTCTTCCACTGATTCCCCCAATTTATACTTCAGCTTCACCAAAATCATATCCTCAGTTATTGGAGGGTTCCTTACCAAATAAATTTCCAAATCATTTACCCAGAGAACTTTTTGAAAGGGATCAATTGGAGAGGAATAACTTACACCATTCTCAAGATCTTCCACAAATAATATCCCATAGCGATTTAATATATTTTTGCTTTTGTCCTTGAACTTTACACCTACAGAAATTACTCGATTTGGATGAGCAACAACCATCCCGTAATTATGGTCATTAAAAGCATGCCCCTCTTCAAAACTTCCTTGATTTGGATCTAGATGATACGAAAGAAAATAGGACCATATTTCGTAGCTATTTTTCAAATTTCCAGATCCATCATACTTATTAATTATAGGAGAGCTAACTTTATCTTGGATGTAAAACTCATTATTGAAAGAACCAAAAATAATAAGCCCCAAACTTTTCACATATGATTCAATTTTTTTTCTCTCTTCTCCAAATTCCCCGAAGGAGAATTTAAGCTTCCCCGAATTCCCGTCGAATATTCCAATAAACCGCGCTTCATTAAAATTACCGCCTTTAAAAACAGTAGTTTCGTACCCTATTATTTCTAGAGGAAGATCCTGTACTGACTTACTATTGCAAGACATCAGAGAAATAAATACGAAGAAAGTTGCGTATAGTTTATTCATAGGAAAAGACAGAGCCTACGGCTCTGTCTTAAATTTATTGATCATTTTGCTCATTCTGGGTTAATATACAAGATTGAACCTGTTCCCCATTCGTACATTGATACAAGGCACAATGCATTCCAGTGACATGATCATATTATTCACTACCAGTATCAGAACACAATTCATATCTTCAATTGCTTGGACAGGTTGGACAGCCATTGTGCGAAACATTAGTCCAAACAATGTTAGTATAGTTAAAACTTTAATTTTCATGATTTCAAAATATTGAAATAATATTCCCCTTTTTCATCATGTAGGATTAAGAAAAAATCCCTAAAAATCACATTTACCGGTAACCTTGAAATTTCGTTTTTAATATACCCTCCCGACTAAAAATGCAAGTGATTTTAACTATTTATTTTATAAAAACTAAAATTATTAGTTAAAACTTTAATCTATTGCTAATCAGGCAACAATAGGATTTACTCCTTCACCAACCTGATCTTATAAAAAAGATTATGATCCCGCTCCACTTCACCTTCAGAAGCTTTGACGATAAGAGTTCCATCAGAAAGCCCCAGGTTCACATCGCCTTCAACGGGTAATTTATTTACGATCCCTATTTGTTGATCACCTTTAACAATAATGTAGCGTGGATTTCTATACTTGGACAATGCTTCTCTATATTCTGGATCTTGGTTAAAATTCTCACCTTTAGCTCGAAACTCACTAAAAACTTCCTCAGGAATTGCGGTATAAAAAATCGCTAACTGATACTCTCCAAAATTTTTCACATCGCTAAAAGACGAATACAGCTGATTTTCACTAGATGCATCTGGAATTTCCTGATCTCTATCAGGATGGGATAGTGGTACAGCTTTTTCATTGATTAATGAATTTCCCTCCAAATCATACATAAAAAGCAGATCTCCTATCGGGGGAAGTACTGCAACCTTTTTTCTCTCAGAGTCAAAAGACATGTATGGAAAGCTCTGCCCAACCCAACGATTGGTTTTTCGTGGCACCCAAGCTTCTGGATATAAACTCAGATAGGTGATAGAATCCACACTTAAGTCATAGAAAAAACCGGTTTTCACTTTGTTGTAAAATTCTCCTCCGATTTTGTCTGGATCTGCATCAGCAGGATTATAGGAATTCACTTCCTCCCCTAGGATAAAGATTTCGCCGTTCTCACTCCAAATGGTAAAGGTTTGGCGAAATTGGGAGATGAAAATTGCATTCAAACCAACCGCCGGACCGTTAAGTTTTTCGATTTTTTTGAAATCTCGATCAAATACATGAAAGTCCATGGTTGGAGACATTTCCTTAAAAACAAACCTATCCTTACCCAAAAATCTTCCCTCTAGAAAAAAAGGGAGCTGATCTGGCCCTTCTCCCACCAATTGAGCTGAATCTAATATAGTCCCTTTCCCGTTGACCAAAAAAACGTTACCTCCACGCTTTTCTCTCATCATATATTGATCAAGCTCTTCTTGATAATCAAGCAAAACCAAATCATCCAGCACATCGACAGTAATCGAATCATAGACTTCAAACTGCAGTTCTTTGATAGGATCAATAGGACTTGAAGTGGATTCTTTTTCAGAGCAAGAAAACATTGCAATTGCAAAAAATACGGTAAGGATAATAAAAGTGGATTTATTCATATTAAAGAGCTAAAGTTTTAAGATTAGTCGGAAAATATGGGAACTATAGGACATGGAGTCTATAATAAAGTAAATCGTCCCTGCAATTTTAAAATAGAATTTTAGATTTGTAGGGATGAGGTTTTAGTTTTCAAGCAACTGGGACGGAGCAAAAGATGGAAACATTTGCCCGTTGCGCCTTTGGAAGAGATAAATCTTCCAGACGTTGCGAGCATATGACTACTCAGGTATTTTCGCATACAGAATTACTGGATTTGATTCTTCTTTCAAATCAGCCAATTGATCCTTCACCTCCTCGCTTACATTGAGATCATCACTATTTTTGATCAAATAAGGAGCATAAGCAATGAACATGAGATGATCTCCCTCTATCCCAATCGGCAAATAGAAATGCCCTAACTCTTCCTGATTTACCCTTAATTTATATTGGTTACCTGATTGATTATCTCTAATAAACAAAGTCTTATTCCTATCCATACCTTTTCGAGTATTTACATCCGCCAAAAAATATCGGTCAGATTCCACTATAAAGAAAATATCTATAAACCCCTTTGCCATAAGCTCCCCAAATCCCTTGAAAAGATCCTTTTCCCAAAACTCCTCCGGAACAGTATTGTCACCAAAATCAAACCTATAAGCTTCTTTTAGTGTGTCTTGAGCTGTGATTTCCCATACGCTGTTTTTGAGCGGTTCCCGAAACAATATCCGATCATTTCCTTGATAGAAAGCATCCCCCCCTACCTGACCAATTGGAGGGATTGCATTTGGAAGTAGTTCACTCTTTAACTTCCCGAATCCATCCGTTTGAAAAAGCCGATGGTCACCTGCTATTATGTAGTATCCACCGTAGAACCATAAATCCCCATTGTCAAGCGGTTGAAAAGAAAATGCATAATGAGGAATTTCCGTGGTAGTCTCCAACTTATGTTGCATGGAGATTTTTTGCAAATCTATCCTGTCACTCTTTTCAGTCATTACAAGCAATGAACTTCCTTGAAGTTTAAAATCTTGAATATTAAGAACCTGACCAGGAGCTTCACCTATCATGGTGGCCATCCCTAGATGTTGGCCGGTTGGAGAAAAATGATGAAGTCCTTTTGCATTCGTGACATTCATGACAAAAAAGCCATCATTACTGTATTGGACTTTTACATTATCACTAAGTAACTCAGACGTATCACTTTCCAATAATACGACTTTTTCAATCATCAAAGCAGCCGGAATTTCTTTTACTTTATCAAAATTGATGACTTTAACGGATTGCTCTTCTTCAGTTTCACAGCCCAATAATGCTAAAAACGCAAATGTTAATACCTTTTTCATGCTTGGGAATTTAGAATGTCAAAACTTTATCAAATTGGTTTGGAGTTAAAAGCTAAAACCTTGCGCCTTGGCGGGAGATAATCGTTGGGCCGTGGGGAGAGATTTTAAATGAATCAAACAAAACCTTCGAGCAGATCCTTCAACTTCGCTTAGGATGACACTTCAACCGTTATCCAATTCCCGCCGCGTCGCCGCGTCGCCGCAAGAATAACCATTTGCGTCTTGAATTCTTTACAGAAACAGAATTGTCGTTCTGTGGCGCCGTGGCGAGCCCCTTTTTCTTCCACAGCAACACTGGCAGCACCCAAAACACCCCCACCATACTGAATATCAACCCGCCAATAGTACCAATCGCAAGTGAAAACCAGAAAATCTCATTTTGACCTTCAATAATAAATGGAATCAACCCAAAACAGGTAGACATAATTGTAAGTAAAATCGGAACAGCTTTGCCGGCCACAGACTTCAATACATTACGATTGTAAGTTCCCTGAGATCGATTGTTTAAATCATTGACAATAAATATCCCGGCGTTCACTGCTAATCCTCCCAACATCACAAATGCAGCATAGCCTCCCTGATCAAAATAAAAATCAAAAAGTGAAAAGATCAGAAACAACCCAATGAAACTAATCGGGATGATGGCAATGATATAAACGGGTTGCTTCAGATTCTCGAAAAGCACTGCGCAAATCATGAAAATTCCTACGATCAACAAACCAAGCAAGCTATATTTTCGCTTTTCCTGATCGAAATTCCAAGAATAAGATTGCTTCTTTGCTTCATAGCCAATAGGCATCTGAACTTTCATTTCCTCCAGCTTTTCATCAAGGTATTCATTCCCAAACTTTCCCGATCCCATGTATTCAAATGACACGACACGGATATATTGACGATCCTCTTTATGCAATGCATTGGTAGTCGTTTCCTTGGTCAAAGTGCCATAATCAGAGATCTTAAAAATCTTATTTTCCCCTCCGATAAGACCACTTTGCTCCATGTCAAACTTGCTGAAGTTACCAGACTCGGTTTCCCGTATTACCAATCCATAGTTTCGATCCTCTAAGGTAAGCATGGCAGAAGCTCCGAGTGGTTTGGACATATCGGTAAGCGCATTGAGCACTTCATACTGATTGGTGTGTCCCAATGCCATCTGATTCTGATCGAGTCGCAAGACATATTCTTCGGTTTTCTGCTCACCATAGCCCATACGCTCATTGGTATTCACCTCTTGAATTCGCTTATGTGTCAACAGTTTTTCTGAAAGCAGATTAGCCTGCCGCTCCAGTTCATCGAAGTTATATCCTTTCATCTCGACCCTGAAACTAGGAATACCTTCTCCTCCAGAACCGGTATAGAAACCCTGCCCCACGCCATAGATATTCCATTGTGCACCCGACCAGTCGGTGGATTTTACAGATAGCTTTCCTTTTAATTGATAGGGTAAAGCGCCCTTTTCATAGGCTTCCTTAAATGTGATAATGATCTGAGCACTTTGTCCTGAATTTACCACTGACACAAATTGGTCAATGCCCTCCACTCCTTTCAAATACTTTTCAAACTCTTTTATGATAAAATCCATTTGCTCCAGCGTATTGCCAAAAGGCAAACGGGCAGAAACGTACAGCCTGGTCTTTTGGGCTTCACGATAAGAACTTTTCTCATAAACACCACGAACAAACATGCGCATGGAACCTCCTAATGCTTTGTCCAAATAAGGCCTAATCTCCTCTTGATAAAAAGTATTTCCGACCGTCTTATTATACCATTCGTGATCCTCCCATTTGGCAGGAAGATAGAAAATCGGTAACCCAAAAAGTAAAAGCAAAAACAGTACAAAGGTCTTTCTAAATCTAGCGGTCCAGGCAATCCCGTTTTCATATCTATGTAGAAATTTCGCTCTTTGACGCAACTTCGGAATACTTAACTTTCTTCCCTTTTGGATAGATTCTTTGAATAAAACCTGGTAAAAAGCAGGGGTGAAAACTAAGGCTATCAATAAAGAAATTCCCAACATTACAGAAACTACAATTGAAAACTCTGTGAGATTCTTTCGATCTTCCTCAGGCAATAAAAATACCACCATTAGTGCGGCAATGGTCGTGAGAGAAGCGGCCAAAAGCGCAAGGAAAACTCTTCTGTTTTTGTGCTTGTGCAAGTGATCAAGCATAATGATCGCATTGTCCACGACCAGACCGAAACTAATCGTCAACCCTGCAAGTGAATACAAATGGATATCTACTTTCAGAAAGTACAGTACAATAGCCGAAAGACTTAGGTTGGCGACTATTCCGAGAAACAGAATACTCAGGTACTTGAGATTACGGTTGATTAGAAAAATGAAAACGATCAATATCAAAATAGATAAGCCTGATCGTGTGTAGATCTTGTCCAACTCCTTCTCTAGAAATTCCGTGTCGTCATTTTCAAGACGCACTTCAAATCCAGCCGGTAGGAGTTTGGAAGAACGATTAATCGCAGCTTTTAGGTTTTGCGCCAGCAAAACTTTATTAACGCCATCTCTATTGGTAATTCTGAGAGTAACTGAGTTGTTGCCATTAATGCGATAATAGCGGTTTGGTTCAGCTTCCTCCAGCGTTAGTTTAGCGACATCTCTAAGCCTTACCTCCATTTCATCCACTTGACGGATTACCAGGTTTTCCAACTGACCCAGCTCTTGAAAAGACCTATCGACTTGCACGAAAAGTGTTTTTCCTTCTGTATTTGTCACCGCTCCGGGAAAGGTCAATCCAAATGCCTGATTGATACTGGCATTAAGTTGATTTCTCGTGATTCCAAAAGCCTGCATCTTTTGAATATCATAGGTCACGAAAAGTTGCAGATCATTGGCACCTTCCACGATTACTTCCTCCACCTCCTCAAATCGAGTTACAGCAGGTTTAAGTACATCTTCTGAGATTTTCTTAATTTCAAAAGAAGCAAAAGGTCCATTTACACTATAGGTGAGAATCGGAGTTTTCTCCTCCGTTTGCTGCTGGGAAGATTGGGAAATAGAAGGATAATTAACCCGGGGATCAAGCTGTGGATACACTTGTCGGATCATAGAAGAAACTTCAAATTTCTTCATTTCCATATCTGCTTCTTTAGCAAAAGTTAGCGTGATGGACCCTCTGTCATAATTGGAAACAGAGGTGATTTTTTTCAATTCGGAAAGTCTGGAAAAAGTGCCCTCCAAAGGTGAAGTTGCGAGCTTTTCCACAATCTCCGGAGATGCTCTGGAAATCGAATAACTTATTGTCAATATGGTGTTACGATCTCTAGGATTCAAGTCCACTGACATCAGTGGCACCACAGCAAACCCTAAAATCGAGAGTACTACAAAGACGATAAGAATTCGAAATGGAGTCATCTTAGCTTTTTCTTAGTTTTCCTTTTGGCACTGTAAACCAATACGCTAAAGGCACAAAAAACAAGGCAGTGAGGGTACCGATTGTCAAGCCTCCAATTACTGCTTCCACCAACGGTCTCTGCAAATCGGCCCCTAGCCCGCTACTGAAAACGATCGGAATCAACGCCAAAATTGTAGTGATAGAGGTCATTAAGATCGGCTTGAGACGTATTTGTCCAGCTTTATGCAACGCCATTTCCAGTGCTTGTTCTGCATTGATTTCATCTGACTCTACATACTGAAATCGAAGCCTATTGATGGTGTCAATTTTTAGAATAGCGTCATTCACCATTATTCCAAGCATCACGACCAGCCCAATTGCAGACATCACATTCAGCGATGAGCCAGCGATCCAAAGCACAAAAAGCGCTCCCCCGACTCCCAACGGCAATGTAAACACCACGATCAATGGTTGTATAAAACTCTCAAACTGCGCCGCCAAAATAAAATATAAGAGCAATACAGAAATCAGCAGAATTCCTATCAATTGCTGGATATTTTCCCGGTCACGGAAATATTGACCAACCATCGTCACTCCAAGATTCTTTTCCTGCCCCCAGCGGAAATAGTCGCTGGCCATATTTTGTGGATTATCATCGCCCACTAATACCGACTGATAAATCCCGCCTTTGTCCGCGGTCACATATTTATAGTGATCCTCATAATCGTATTTTACAAACTCCCCCAGAATATAAGAAGTAGAATCAGATGCGATCACACGGGTATTGCGAAGCAAATCCTCAAATCTTGTATTTGTTTCTTTCAACCGAATTGGCATCACCTCTCCAAATCGACGAATATCAGTTATGGTATACGTGCCAAAAAGTTTGGAAATCTGATCCTGCACTTTGTCAATAGGAATTTGATAAGTTGCCAATTTCTCTGCCTGTAGCGTGAAGACTACAGAAGCTTCTTGCTGAAGACCTGGACCACGCTTCCAGTTTTGGGTAGGAAACTGACTTAACCAAGGATCCATTTTCTCTTCTAGCACTGGTTCTTTTGCAGTAAGATCTTTCCAGCGAACTTCGTAAAAAGGCATCGATGAGTTGAATAATTGATCAAAAGCATTGGGAGCATCACCCAAAGTGAATGCAGCGACCGGAAAATTCTCGTTTAAATAGACCTCAATTTTTTGACTGCCTAGATCTTTATTCGCAGTGGAATTAAAAAGAAAATAAAGTAAGGACTGCTGGATGGAATTTTTCCCATCGAAAAGTAAAAATTGTTTTACCCCAACGTCCGCTTCTGCCTGCGCATATTCTCCATTGAGACTAGCGATTAGTTTAACCACTCTATTCCGGTTTTCAATCGCTGAGATAGGCTCATTCCAATCCACATCGAGTGTCACATCAAGTTTTTCTATTTCTGGAAGACCTTCTGTCTTTAGCAGCATGCTGATGCCTAACCCCAGTGGAATCAATAATGCGAATATCAATAAAGCCACTTTCCTATTTCCGCTCACTTTGCGATAGCCAAATTCATACAGATTCAAAATCCGTTGGAAAAATTTACCTTCTCTATTGTCGTAAGCTTTTTTACTCCTAGAGAAAAGTAAAAAATATAGCATGGGAAGCAAGATAAATGCGACTGCCAAAGAAACTGTCAGAATCGCTGCAACAGCCACAGCCTGATCAAAAAACAAAGCTCCAGAAATTCCACTCAGGAAAACCAGCGGAACAAAAACAGCCAAGGTCGTCAGCACCGAACTGATCAGCGCTCCCATTACTTCGTTCACCCCTTCTACACAAGCCTCAAAAATCGGCAACCCACCTTCCCGCTTTCTGGTGATATTGTCTAACACAATGATGGCATTGTCAATCAGCATCCCTATGCCGAGCGCCAAACCTGAAAGTGAAATAATATTAATAGAAATATCGAAGAAATAGAAAATCAAAAAGCTGATTAATAATGAAGATGGCAAACTGACTCCAATAATCAGGGGTAGGCGATAATCTTTCATAAAAAGAAACAACACTGCAAAAGCGAAAATCCCTCCGAAAAGTAGGGAAGTTTCCAAGTTAGAAATCGCAGCATTAAGTAGACTGGATTGATCCTGAGTAAGTTCAAAGTCAACCTGAGGATAGTCAGCTCTGAAAATTTCCAACGAACTTTTGAGTTCTGGAATCAACTCATTCATCTTCGCCGAAGCCTGCTTGTGAACTGTAATCACCAAACCTTCTGTCTCTCCAAATAAGTGGTAGCCCAGCATTTCTTTGGTTTCGTATTGCACCTTTGCCAGTCTTCCTAAAGGAATAATTACCCCCGAAGGTGCTGAAACTGGCAAGTTTTCAATATCCGATGGTGTATCTACCCTGGTGGCAAGTCTCAGATAATAGCGGAACTTCCCATCTTTGACGGAGATCCCCTGAAGCTCGGAGTTCCCTGATTGCACAGCGGAGATGACCTGCTGCTGATTCATTTTGAGTGCAGACAAGGCTCCCACATTTGGCTCCACCGTGATAATCCTCTCTTTTTTACCGTTGATATCTACCAGTGAAACTCCGGGAAGCTGCTCTATTCTTTTCTTCAGTACATTTTCAGCAAGAAGACTTACTTCCACTTCATCTATACCTTCTTTTGGCACCACCTGAACACGAGCCACAGGGATATCAGAGGTATTAATTCGGATCACTTCTGGCCGACCCAATTCTTCGGGAAGGGAGTTAGTCAATCGATCTATTTTCTCATTTACATCGATATAAGCTAGTTCCATCTGAGTGCTGTAATCGAACGTAAGACGTATAGTACCCACTTCAGAGCCAGCTTTAGAATCCATCTCATCAAGACCGTTGAGCGTGATCATGCCTTCACGGATCGGACTCAAGACATTCTGTTCGATGGCTTCGGGAGAGGCGTTGGGATAATTAATTTTGACCACAATCTGCGGTACATCAATCGGAGGCAAAAGAGAAATCGGTAGGGTACGAAGAACAATGAAGGCAAAAACCATCAGCGCCAAAAAAGTCATGAATACTGCAATCGGCCTGGCCAGTAAAAATCTAACCATGGCTTATTGCTTTACAATTTGAACAGGTGCCTGATGCGCAAGTTGGAGGTTATTGGAAGTAATTACTGTGCTTTTGTCTTCGATACCATCGAGGATTTCTACCTCCTTGCCATTGTCTTTGCCTACCTCTACATAGTTCCATTTGGACTCGTCATTTTCTATCGTGAATACTACAGCCCGACCAGATCTATACACCAAAGCATCTTTAGGAACTACCAGACTATTGCTTTGTGGGGCTCGAATGATCGCCCTTGCGTTCATGCCTGGAAGCAATTCCTTATTGGCTGTCAGAGTAATAGAAACTTGGACCAATCCATTTGCATCTACTTTAGGATTGATGCCTGATACTTTTCCTATAAGTTCTTCTTGGGTAGTTGAAACTGGATAAACTTCTGCTTTTTGATTGAGCGAGATCAAGCTGATGTCAGATTCCAGCACATTGACTTTAAGAATCAATTCGCTAGAACCCAATATCTGGCAAAGTTCGGTATTGGCACCAACCAGGCTTCCCGCTTTAAACTTGAGATCAGCCACTCTGCCTGAGATTGGAGCTTTGACCTCATTCCTGTCGAAGTTTAACTGAGCCACTTTCAATTCTACTTCGGCGAGGAAAAGACCACTTTTTGCTTTGAGTTGCTCATCTACCACTTGGATTCGCTCTTTATCTTCGGAGGAGTATAAACTTTCAAATCCCATTTTCATGGATTCGTATTCTGCGTTGGCATTTCGAAGACCAATGCGAGTTTTCTCGAGGTTGAGTTGGGCTTCTGTAGGTTCCAATCGCGCAATTACCGCACCTTTCTCTACATATTGTCCTTGCTTAACATTTACTTCTGCTAGATATCCAGACTTCTCTATTACGGCCATGACCTCAGAGCCCGCTTCGAGTTTACCGGTTGCATTGATAAGATAATCGAAGCTTTTGCGCTCTGCGGTGGCGACGTTTACTTCAGTGGCAGCCACTTCACTTCGAAAAGATTCTGTCGGAGCTTCTTGGATTTTATCATCTTCAGTTTTGCAAGAAAAAATTGCAAGGGCTAAAAAAAAACCTATGAGTGTTGATCTGATCTTTATCATCGAGTAAAGTAGTTTCGTTTGTTAAGAAACTAAGTATTCTTTCAACGTCAAAGTATTTATTGTGATAAAGGTGTTAATAAATATTAAAAAAGTGATTTTTCACGTGGATATCAATTCGTTTAGCTTATCCTGAATAATTACAAATAGCGAATTTTAACAAATAATAATAACTAAACCACTATGGACTTAAAGTCCATAGGTTAAGGGGTAGCGACTAGAAGTCGCCTTGGACCTCATCACTCTATGATAAAATTATCGTTGGTGTCATCTTTTGGACGTCTATGATGCTCAA
>Ga0307486_1001542_pt1 | contig 17395 bp, 12 predicted proteins | sample CBIW02metaG_FD_203663 | JGI IMG/M metagenome (GOLD analysis project Ga0307486, IMG submission 203663) | Sea-ice brine microbial communities from Beaufort Sea near Barrow, Alaska, United States - CBIW 0.2 | ecosystem: Environmental > Aquatic > Marine > Coastal | place: USA: Alaska | collected... | reverse complement strand
TGCATCTACGAGGTGCCTCTCGGAGCGGTCGAATTGAACCCTAAGTAAGTTCTATTTTTCCTGATCCGAGTGGCATTCTCTGTTTAACGCGCCGCTACAACCTCAACTCGACCGGTGGATCGAGGCTTAGACGCAAGGTCCTCCTCGGGCTCGCGTCCGAGTGTGTGCAGCCAGTATCTCAGAGCCGGTCGTTGTGGCGACGTATCTCTTGGGGCGCAGAATGGCTGGTTCTCCGCCATAGCCGTCTGTCATCGGTGGATTCCAACCGCTCTGGATACAAACATCTTGGTGTTGAGCAATCCTTTTCCAAGCGTCTTACTGGCTGGGGTGTGGTTTGCGCCTTGCGCGTATCAGCCCCCACGGCGGTCAGGTTTTTTCAACCGCCGATGGGGCAGACCGCCCGTTCTAATGTCCGGCCGAACCCGGACATGCTCACCACGATTGGCGCGACAACCCGAACTCGAGTGAGAACTCGTCTGCCACCTTGCTCAGCAACGTGCGACCCATCCGGAGCCCCATTTCCAACCCGCCGCAGGGTAACTCGTGAGGGACTGGATTGGCCGGTCCTAAAGGATGGTGTTAGAAATGCTTCACCCCGTAACCCCCGCGAACGACAGCTCCGCCGACGCCGCAACGACCACCCCGGAAGTATGGGACGGCCGCGAACTCCAACCCCACTCGAAGTCGACGACTACTCTCGCGCGAATACTCAACGCGCGCGGCGAGCTCAAGTCCAGTGAACAAGACTTTTTTGACGCGATGCCGACCAAGTCGGAGTACGACATGATCTGGTACACGTACGGAATGAAGGGACTGATTGACAGCTTTCTGGGCGGGCAAATGGTTGGCTACCCCTTTGTGAACGGCGTTCGACCAGAGTCCAACGGAATCACATTTTTGGTGTACTTCTTCCGGAAGCTGTCCTTTCGAGCGTCGACGGAGGTAGTCAGGGCCGCACTCCGCGTTCTACGGGAGGCAGTAAATCCGGAGGGGCGACCCTCTTCGCCTCAAGAAACGTGGGTCAATATCACACACGGCTGGCTCATCTGCGCCCTTGAAGTCGGCGATTTGAGCGTTGGTGACATTCCCCTCCACGCGGAGAGTGACCTCTACGAGCTGGCCGTGCTGCTCGTTTCCGCCAGTTTTGGCCTTATCGAAACGTCACGGCTGCTCGACGACGACCTGCTGCCGGTCAGGATGGAACGGCTCCTGCGAACGACCCTTTTGTCTTGGGGCCTTCCCGAGCAACGCGTGGAACACTTCCTGGCTTTCTAGGCACACATCGAACACGTACACCAACGAGTTGCAACCTACCTTGACGGCCATGATTGCTAGCTTGCTAGCTTGCTAGCTTGCTAGCAATCATGATTTCAAGATCTCTAGGTGACTTGCATCCTGGACATCTAGCCATCCTGGATGGTCGCATGGTGGGTTTCAGGCGGCCGCTCTGTTGGAACCTTCGACATTGATCCGGCCGCTCGTTGCTGCGCAATGGTTGAGGTGCGTCGCTCAGGCCGGCACTGGATATTGTGCACCCACCGATGTGGCGAGCCTGGTCTCGAACTCCACGCCGGACCTCGGTACGGTCAGAGCCGGGCCCTGGCTCGACGATGAGCCAGATATGCGCGCCGATCACCATGAAGTAGTCAAAACCGGCCCACGTGAGCAACCCTTTTCCCAGTACAACGCGCGGATATTGGTACTGAACCATCAGGTGTTCGCCGGTTCGAGTCGTAAGTCCGGACTCTGACGGGGTGAGAATCAGCGTATTTTCCATGACCAGATCCCAGGTATCAAAGTCATCATCAATGTCGAACGCTTCTTTAGCCCTCGCGAGGAGCTCCAGTTCCGCTTTCGCTGCACCGCCGGCCGGGTCGGCTACGGGCCAGGCCTCCCACGACGGCGAATCGCTTGTTCCTGTCGGATAAAGAAGGAACATTCGATCACGAAGTAAGTCCTCGACGAGTTCATCTTGTGTCGGTGACCATGTCTGCTCAGCTTGGGAACGTATTAGGTCGTTGACGATCTCGTTCGCGCTCGGTAACGAAAGCAAATCTTCCTCGAAGTAGTGGTCGTATCCGGCGACCACCCGATCGCTCGAATTAGTTTGACTCCGCGCGAGCGCCAGCAGCAAGCCTGCTCCCGAGCAACGACTCTTTCGGCTCAAACCATCTTCTGTGACGTCTTCAGAAGTGGGATGGGCGACATGGACGATAAGACCGATACCGATCCCGGAACGGACCCCAGTCAATGCGGCAGTGATGCCACTCAAGAGGCGCGTCTTACCAGATCCATTGAGCCCATAGACGACCGTTAGTCCGTCTTCAAGGGGAAGGAAATCACCTTCGAGTAAGGGGTCTCCTGTGAACTCAAACCCGACAATTGCATGTTCTATAACTTGACGCTATCAACTCCCCGAAATCGACTTCTCAGCGCGACCATTAATTTACGGTACCGACACGACGGATGCTTCGTAGATTCCGGTGGCAAGTGCCCCATCGGTGCCGCTCGCTGGTTTTGGCACACGTCGCCAGTCCAGTGTTGGGGAGCACTGAAAAGTCACAGAGGGCATCGAGGAGTTGACGACGCATTCATTGGGTTAGGTCGCGGGGAGACCGCAACAATTTGAACGCCTCGTCTGGGTGGAAGGTGGCCAGCGCCTCAGAGTCTCGCGTTGACCGCGTCCACATACTGTCGAATACAACACACGTCGACGATGAGCCAGATGACCGCTGCGAGCAGCATGACAAAGCCAACACCGACCCCAGTGAGCGCCCAGCCGCCCCAGTACAGCGCGAGAAACCCGATGGCGGGGCCAATTCGGCCCAAATAGAAGTTGTGCGCCGAGACCCCGCCTAAGAGCCAGAAAAATAGATAGGCGATTCCGGCACTCTTCTCGCCGGGTCGTGCACTCACGTAGACGATCTGCGGCGGCGAGCCCGGCGCTGCGACCTTAGGCGAGGCATGTTCGGTCCATTGGGAGCCGTCCCACCACCGGTTCACGGTCGAATTGTCCGGGCTCGTGTACCAACCGGCGGCTGGTAGCGGTGGCGTCGCTGCTATCTCATTACTCATCATTCCCCCATTGATTCGGTCCCACACTATCGCCCGCAAAGCCGCTCAACTCCTCAATGACACTGGCCACCCATAGTCTTGAGGAACACATAACATCTGGGGGCTTCACAACCATGGCCGAAAACAACAACGGTGCATTCATCTGGTCGATCGCCAACCTGCTGCGCGGTACCTACAAGCAGTCGGACTACGGCAAGATCGTGCTGCCGTTCACCATTCTGAGCCGCCTGGACGCCGTGCTCGCGCCCACCAAAGACGCCGTGCTCGCCGAATACGCCAAGCACAAAGACGGCAGCATTCCGGTGGAGAAGCTCCTTCCGGCCACCTCCCAACACGACTTCTATAACACCAGCCTCTACACGGTTGAGAAGCTCAGCGGCGACCCCGCTAACGTGCGCGCGAACCTGCTCAACTACCTCGACGGGTTCTCCGCCAACGTGCGCGACATCTTCGACCGCTACGACTTCCCGGCCCAGATCGCGCGGCTCGACGAGAACGACCTGCTCTACCTGCTGATTCAGAAGTTCGCCGGCGTCGACCTGCACCCCGACCGGGTGAGCAACACCGAGATGGGCCTCATCTTCGAAGAGCTCATCCGCCGCTTCGCAGAAGCCTCCAACGAAACCGCCGGAGAGCACTTCACCCCGCGCGAGGTCGTGCGCCTCATGGTGAGCCTGCTCTTCACCGAACACCCCGAAGAAAACCCCGAGAAGTCCCTCTCCATCCCCGGCGCCGTGCGCACGGTCTACGACCCCGCCGCCGGCACCGGCGGCATGCTCAGCGTCGCCGACGATTACGTGCGCGAGCACTTCCCCCAGGCGTCCCTCACCCTCGTGGGCCAGGAACTTAACGCTGAATCCTTCGCCATCGCCAAAGCCGACATGGTCATCAAGGGCCAAGCCATCGAGAACATCATCTGGGGCGACACCCTCACCAGCGACGGCCACCTCGGCAAAACCTTCGACTACGGCCTCTCGAACCCTCCCTTTGGCGTGGAGTGGAAGAAGCAACAGTCGTTCGTGCAGAACGAATACGACCAGCGAGGCTATGACGGCCGGTTCGGCCCCGGCCTGCCCCGCGTCTCCGACGGCTCCCTGCTCTTTCTTATGCACCTGATCAAGAAGATGCGCCCGAAAGCGCAGGGCGGCGGACGCGTCGGCATCGTACTCAACGGCAGCCCCCTCTTCACCGGCGGCGCCGGCAGCGGCGAGAGCAACATCCGCAAGTACGTGCTCGAGAACGACCTGCTCGACGCCATCATCGCCATGCCCACCGACCTGTTCTACAACACCGGCATCGCCACCTACATCTGGATCCTCGACAACGACAAGCCCGCCAGCCGCAGAGGCAAAGTGCAGCTCATCGACGCCACCGACCAGTGGGCCAAAATGCGCAAAAGTCTCGGCTCCAAACGCCGCCTCATCAGCCCCGAACAAATCGAACATATCGTCCAGCTCTACGGCAACAACATCGACGGCACCGAAACAGCGGATGCTGACGCCTCCAAAATCTTCGCCACCGCCGACTTCGGCTACACCACCATCACCGTCGAACGCCCACAACAATTCACCTGGGCCCTCACCCCGGACCGCCTCGCCCAGGCGCTCTCCGCGAAGTCACTTGTACCCGTGGCCGAGGCGGTCCAACTGGCGCTCCGGTCACTAGTCGACGCTGCCGTGCCCGCCACCAGCGAGTCCGTTGTCTTCGCGAAGAACATCAAAGCTGCCTTGGTGGCTGAGGGTCTCTCCCTCACCGCTCCGCAGCTCAAGGCGCTGCTGGCCGGCCTGGCCGAGCGCGATGAATCCGCCCCCATCGTTACCGACTCCAAGGGCAAGCCCGTGGCCGACACCGATCTGCGCGACACGGAGAACGTGCCCCTCATCGAGAACATCGACGACTACATCCAACGCGAAATCGCCCCACACGTAAAGGACTTCTGGGCCGACCGCAGCAAAGACAAAATCGGGTACGAGATCCCCTTCACCCGCCACTTCTACAAATACGTCCCCCCACGCTCCCTCGAAGACATCGACGCAGACCTCAACAAACTCGTCCAGGAGATTACGGTCCTGCTTGGGGAGGTGGAGAAGGCTTGACTGAGCTGAGTGCCTACCCGGCCTACAAGGCATCGCGAGCAAAATGGCTCGGGGCTGTTCCTGAACACTGGACAATTTCGCCACTTGGTCAGTATTTTCGGCAACGCACCGGGGCCGTCAGCGATTCCGACTTTGCCGCGCTCTCCGTCACGAAACAAGGTATCGTTCCCCAGCTTGAGACGGCTGCAAAAACAGACAGTGGCGACAGACGAAAACTAGTTCTGGCTGGCGACTTTGCGATCAACAGCAGGTCAGACCGCAAGGGGTCCTCGGGCATTTCCAGTCATAACGGGAGTGTCAGCCTCATCACCACGGTTATCACGCCCCATGGGCTCGATTCGAGCTTTGTCCACCATCTTCTTCGCAGCGAGCCATTTCAAGAGGAGTATTACCGTTTCGGCAACGGGATTGTGGCGGACTTGTGGAGCACTAGGTACTCGCAGATGAAATCAATTTCACTTGCGGTGCCTCCACTCACAGAGCAGCGGCAGATTGCGGAGTATCTGGATCGGGAGACCGGGCAGATTGACGCGCTCATCACCAAGCAGGAGCAGCTGGTCGAGACGCTGACAGAGCGCCGCCAAGCCGTGATCACGCAAGCCGTCACCCGCGGCCTCGACCCCAACGTGAAACTTAGGGCGTCGGGACTGACGTGGATCGCGTCCATCCCAGCTCATTGGCTCGAGCTCCCTTTCATTCGCGTGGCACCTGAACGAGTTGATTACCGGGGTGCGACGCCAACTAAAACTGAGGATGGTATTCAACTCGTAACTGCACGCAACGTGCAGAGCGGCCGGATCGATTATGAGTCGTCAAAAGAGTACATAGCGGTCGACGACTATAACGTAGTGATGCGCCGCGGTGTCCCCTCGCTGGGCGACATTCTATTGACGATGGAGGCACCCCTCGGAAACGTAGCGATCGTTGACCGCACGGATGTCGCTTTCGCTCAGAGGGTGGTCAAGTTTCGGCTCGATCCCAGGATCGCTCTTCCCGAGTTCGTTGGTCATGCCATGAATTCAGCGTATTTCCAGCACGAACTGCTGAGTAGGGCGACTGGCTCAACAGCCCTTGGCATCAAGGCGAGCAAGCTCTCGGAATTGAAGATTGTTATTCCCCCGATTGACGAACAGAATCGAATTGCTGAATTTATCGGGGTTCAGGCAGGGAAGATTGACCGCCTCACAGCGACTGCAATCGCGGTCGTCGAAGTACTGAAGGAGCGTCGTAAAGCCCTGATCAGTGCGGCAGTCACAGGGAAGATTGATGTGAGGGGACTCTGATGGGGCAGCACAACGAGAAACCGTTCGAAGAAGAGATCGCGCTCCACCTTGAGTCTCAGGGGTGGCTGTATTCGCCGACTAGCACGGGGTACGACAAAGAACGGGCCCTGTTTCCGGAGGATGTGTTCGGCTGGTTGGCCGACACCCAGCCGGAGGCATTGGCGAAGGTTGTGCGGCCGGGTGATGCGGCATCCGTTCAGGAGAAGTCGCGAAATGCGATTCTGGACCGGCTGGCGAAGTCGTTGGATGCGTCGTTCGATAGTGTTGCCGGGGTGCAGGGCGGCACGTTGTCGGTGTTGCGGCGTGGGTTCAAGTACACGCCGGCGTCGTTTCGCATGGCGCAGTTTCGGCCCGCCGACGGGTTGAACCCGACGACCACGGCGGATTACGGCAAGATGCGGCTGCGGGTGATTCGGCAGGTGTTCTACTCCACGTCGAACAAGAAGAGCATCGACCTGGTTCTGTTCGTCAACGGGCTGCCGGTGGCGACGCTGGAGTTGAAGACGGACTTCACGCAGAGCGTGCAGGACGCGATCGTGCAATACCGCACCGACCGCAATCCCAAGGGCGAGCCGTTGCTGTCGTTCGGGCACCGGGCGTTGGTGCACTTTGCGGTGTCGAACAGTGAAGTGTTTATGACCACGCATCTGCAGGGGCCGAGCACGTTCTTTCTGCCGTTCAACAAGGGCAATGACGGGCGGGCCGGCAACCCGGTCAATCCCGACGGGTCCGAGACCGCCTACCTCTGGGATCGCGTGCTGCAAAAGGATGCCTGGCTGGGCATTCTCGGGCAGTTCATGCACCTGCAGGTGGAGAAGAGCATCGACCCGGTGACGGGCGCGGTGCAGAAGAAGGAAACGTTGCTGTTTCCGCGCTTTCAGCAGTGGGAATCGGTGACGCAGCTCATCGACACCGCCCGCGAGGAAGGTCCGGGGCACCGGTATTTGGTGCAGCATTCGGCGGGGTCAGGCAAGACCAACTCGATCGCGTGGACCGCGCACCAGCTGTCGACACTGCACCGCGCTGACGGCAGCAAGGTGTTCAACTCGGTGATCGTGGTCACGGACCGCACCGTTTTGGACACGCAGCTGCAGGATGCCATCAAGCAGATCGACTCAAAGACCGGCGTGGTCGTCGGCATCGACAGCAAGGCCGGCGGGTCGAAGTCGAGCCGCTTGGCTGAAGCGCTGACGCAGGGCGCGCAGATCATCGTCGTGACCATTCAGACGTTCCCGTTCGCTATGGCGGAGCTGGCCAAACTCGAAGGTTCGCTGGCGGGGCGGAGCTTTGCGATCATCGCCGACGAGGCGCACTCGTCACAGACGGGCACCACGTCGAACAAGGTGAAGTCGGTGCTCAACGCCGACGAGCTCGCGGACCTCGCCGATGGCGGTGAGGTCGACATGGAGTCACTCCTCGCGGTGGACATGGAGTCGCGGGCGAACGCCACGAACATCAGCTACTTCGCGTATACGGCCACGCCCAAGGCGAAGACGTTGGAGCTGTTCGGTCGTTCCGTCGACGGCGGCCTGCCCAAGCCCTTCCACCTCTACACAATGCAGCAGGCCATTGAGGAGGGGTTCATTCTCGACGTGCTGCGCAACTACACGCCCTACAAGGTGGCGTTCAAGCTCGCGCACAACGGTCAGGAGTATGACTCCGACGGGCCACTGGTGGAGAAGTCCAAGGCGGTGAAGGAGCTCATGCAGTGGGTGCGCCTGCATGACTTCAACATCACCCAGAAGGTCGCGCTCATCATCGAGCACTACCGGGCCAACGTGGCCTGGCGCCTCAACGGCAAAGCCAAAGCCATGGTCGTCACCGGGTCACGCCGCGAAGTCGTGCGCTACAAGCTTGCCTTCGACGCCTACCTCAAGCGCACCGGCCACACCGATGTTCGCGCTCTCGTCGCCTTCTCCGGCGAGGTTCTCGACGAGGACCTCAGCCCCGATAAGTTCACGGAAACGAGCATGAACGAAACCCTCAAGGGTCGCTCTTTGCCGGAAGCGTTCAAGACAGACAGCTTCCAGATGATGCTCGTGGCCAACAAGTACCAGACCGGGTTCGATCAGCCGCTGCTCGTGGCGATGTATGTCGACAAGAAGCTCTCCGGCGTCACGGCGGTGCAGACCCTGTCACGGCTCAACCGCATGGCCACGGGCAAAGACACCACCTTCGTGCTCGACTTCGTGAACGACCCCGAGGTCATTCGGGCGTCCTTCGAGCCCTACTTCAAAGACGCCCGCCTGTCGGCGGAGTCCGACCCGAACATCGTGCACGACATCAAGGACAAGCTCGACGCCCTCCACATCTACGAAGAAAGCGAAGTAGATGCCGCGGCCTCCGTTGAGGTCTTCAAGAAGGGCAACAACGCCCTCGCGGCCGCTGTTGCACCGGGTAAGGACCGGTTCAACAAACGATACGACGCGGCGGCTGAGGCGGGCGACCATGAAGAAGTCGACCGGTTGGAGCTGTTTCGCAGCGACCTCACCTCTTTCATCAATGCCTACGACTTTCTGTCGCAGATCATCAACTTTGAAGATGTGGCCATTGAAAAGCACGCGATCTACTACCGGGCTCTGGCCCGCGTGATCAGCGAGAAGACCCGGCGCAGCGCCATCGACCTCACCGGCGTGGCCATGATCGGCTACGGCATCAAGAAACATGATGCACAGAACATCAGTCTTACCGGTGACGAGGAGTTGGACCCGCTGACTGGGTCTGGCTCGAAGAGCGCTGTCGACCCGGTGCTTGCTCGGCTGCTTGAGGCGGTGAACCAGCTCAACCAGCTCTTCGACGGTGATGGCCTCACTGACGCCGACATGATGGGGTTCCTCACCCAGGTGAAGGGTAAGGCTGCGGAGAACGAGAAGATCACCACGCAGATCAACGTGAACAGTGAGCAGCAGTTCCTCTCCAGCCCCGATCTCGGCAGCACCGTGACCAACGCCATCATCACCTCGGGCAGCAACTTCAACTCCATGGTCGCCGAGGCGATGACTAGCGAGGAAAAGCTCGCCAAGATCATCGACATCATCGGCCGCACCCTCTACCAAGAGGAACGGAAAGCCGCGTAGGTCGCTGTGGGTCTGTGGAATCCCGTGGCTGAGCACCACGAGCTGTTCCGAGCCATGGGGTTGATGACGCACACGCACTCGTCTGCCACTCTGCTCAGCAAAGTTCGACCCATCCGAGCCCACAGCTTCTAACCCGCCGCAGGGTAACTCTTGAGGGACTGGAATCGCCAGTCCCAAAGGATGGTGTTCGAAATGCTTTACCTTGTAACCCCCGCGGACGACAGCACCGCTGATGACGCAATTGCACCCCCGGAAGTGTGGGACGGACGCGAAATCCAACCCCACTCAGAGTCGACGACTACCCTCGCCCGAATCCTCAACGCGCGCGGCGAGCTCAAGACCAGTGAACAAGACCTTTTTGACGCTATGCCGGTCAAATCGGAATACAACTCGGTCTGGTACGGAACGGGTATGAAAGGTCTGATTGACAGCTTTTTGAGCACGTTAATGGTTGGCTACCCTTTCGTGAACGGCGTTCGACCAGATTCCAACGGAATCACATACCTGGTCTACTTCTTCCGGAAACTATCGTTTCGAGCGTCGACGGACGTTGTCAGGGCCGCCCTCCGCGTTCTACGCGAGGCAGTCAACCCGGGTCAGCGCCCCTCCTCTCCGCAGGAGAAGTGGGTCAGTATAACGCACGGCTGGCTCGTCCGCGCCCTCGAAGTCGGTGATTTGGATGTTGAGGACACTCCCCTCCACGCTGAAGGTGCCCTCTATGAGCTAGCCGTGCTGCTCGTCTCCGCCAGTTTTGGCCTTATCGAAACGTCACGGCTGCTCGAGGACGATTTGCTGCCGTCGAGAATGGAGGGGCTACTGCGAACGACTCTCAAATCATGGGGCTTACCCGAGGAACGAGTGAAACACTTCATGGCCGTCTAAGCGGACATTGCGTGCCGTCGCCAACGAGTTCGGGATTTGCCTTGGAGTGACGAAGGTGCCTGTATTTGCTCGAACTAGGTCGCCGGGTCAGAGTGTTCTTGGCCCGGCTACGCCATTTTTTCCGCCGCGTAGCGCTTAGCGAATTCCCCTATCTCCTTCACCTGCTGAGGCTGAAGCCCACGTTGCGGGTGGGGCGCGATCAGGAGCTTCTCAGCGCCGTTGACCTGTTCGATGCTTCGCCGTTGCACGCTTTCGGTCCCACCCTGACGATCGCCCAGCAGATCATCGACGACCACCATTGGAGCATCAATGCGGTGCTGCTCGACGAGCCATCGGCCGACGGCCGACGTCTTGACCCATAAGCCGTCAGGGGCGTCTGCCCCCTGCCGTGTTCCGACTGTGGCGACCGGCCATGGGGCACCCGCGACACCCAGTGCCGGTGCCAGCAGTCGATTCGCGGCGTCATCCCAGGTCGTCATCCAAACCGGCTGCACCAGAGACTGACCAATCAGTTCGTTGAGACCCTCGACGACCTCTGGGTCAAACCAAATGCGAGACGGAAACGCTGCTTCCTCGGGCAAGGTACGCACCAGTTCCGCAGAGCGCAGCCTGGGCCAGATAGCGCCCAGCGCCAGTGGGATAGCGAGGAGCGCCCCGTCCGCGTCGAGAAAAAGCGGCATGGGGCGCACTGTGAGATTCTCCATTTCTCCCAATATACGGCTGAGCCGAATGACGTGCCGGCACACCAGTTTGCTAGCAAGATTGCTTGGCAGATTGCTTGGCAGATTGCTTGGCAGATTGCTTGGCAGATTGCTAGCAAGCTATCCCATCAGATTTCGACGAAACGGCACCGCCGCGGCCAAAGCGAGTGGATGCAGCCGGCGAGTGCACTCAATTTCCGCGCAGGCGAAGGTCGATGTCACCACCCTCGGCACACAGAAAATCGATTTGCCGTTGAGCCAACGTTCATGACTCATTAGCAACTTGGGCGTTTGCCTAGCCTCGTAGAGTGAGACACGATGGACGATTACAGTGACCCGAGCCAAAACAAGGCAGATCTCGCGGCCGTGATGCACGGTGATGCGCGGGAAATCCTGCCTGTCTTTGACGACAACACCTTCGAAACCGTCATTACTGACCCCCCATACGGAATCGATTTCACGAAGAACGAGCGCGACCGCCCTCGATGGGATGACTCAGCGATTGCATTTGATCCGGAATTCTGGAAAGAAATTAGCCGCGTAACCCAGCCAGGAGCAAATATTCTGGCATTTGGCCACTCACGCACGTTTGCCCGGATGTCCGTCGCAATGGAAGACGCGGGCCTCACGCTTGTGGATACCTTGGCGTGGATTCACGGTCAAGGTTATCCGGCTGGCTACAGGCAGCTCGATCGAGAGCTGCGTCGAGTGGAAGCGCCGGAGCTGGCGAGCGCCTATGAAGGATGGGGGAACATTCTGCGGCCAGCATTCGAGCCGATCGTCATGATGCGCAATCTGAGCAAGGCAGAGTCCCTGCCCCAGGCAATCGCCGAAGGCGGATCTGGCGGACTGAACATCCGTGGTTCCCGCATTCCGTCGGGTAGCGAAAACAGGAGCCGCAGCCCCGGTCGCTACAATCCAGCCACCACTTGGCGCGTGAGCAGGCCCGAAGGCAACAGGTCGACTCCGCCCGTCGAGGGGCGGCACCCCGGAAACGTGCTCCTGCAACACACCATCGACTGTCGTGGTGAGGTCTGTGATGATTCCTGCCCTGTCGTTCAAGTCCAACGCCAGGGAAGAGCCACTCGTGGACGCAACGAAAATGCAGCTCGGTTCTACCAATCATTTCTCCACCATCCAAAGGCGGCGGAGAGCGAACGTCCCCACGTGGATGGAGTTGTCGGACCAACCGTTAAACCCCTGGGCGTAATGGAGTGGCTGGTGAACCTCGCCGCTCGGCCCGGAGACCTCGTGCTCGATCCGTTCGCCGGAACCGGAAGCACGTTGGCCGCTTGTTCTAATGCAGGCATCAGATCGGTCGGCATTGAACGCGAATCCGCCTACATCCCTCTGATAGCTCAGCGACTAGAGCGAAATACACCGTCTCAGTAGACAACCCCGCCCTGCGCCACTCGGGGTTGTCTCAAGGGCAACGAATGAACAGATTCCGTAATTTTCTTATAGTATACGGTCCGCTAGGAGGCGTCTTTTTGGAGTCTCCAGCATCCTCGGACCAATTGCGTGAAGGGTTACGTCCCGTCAGGTGAGGCAATCCATCGTCATCCTCATCGTCGCCGTACGGCGTCAAACGGCATTCGTCACCACTGGACCGCGGCCGCCGCTCTTGCCGTTTTGAGGACCAAGTCCGGGTCGCTCAAGTGTTCAGCGGGTAAACCGCCACGAAAGGATCCTGAGGGTGAGCAGAGCCAGAGAAGGAGTTCCTCTTGTGTCCACCCGGCGGAGTTAGCGAACCCGATCAGGTCAGCGATGACAGGGAGGATGAGAAGTGATTCGGGATCGAATTGGAAACGCGGATACACATATGCGGCTCCACGCTTGACCGAAAAGAGATGACCGTCCGCGCGAAGACGTTGAAGGAGCCGAGGTCCACCGGCATGAACGTTGACGATTTCAAGCACCTCGGCGGCCGTGTACAGCCCACCCGCTGCATCAACATCGCGCCAGGAGCGTTCTGGGATCATCACTACCCTCCAAATCTCATCGCTCATTCCCTCGTTGACCCGACGAGCGAGGCACGAAGTATGCCCACGGTACAGCGTTAGCATTCAAAAATTGCGCGACGGAGATTACACGTCACTACGCGCCGTAGGTCCGCCAGACCCGGTGATCTAACCTCTTCTATGCGCGGTCCGAAAAAATTCTCGTTCGGCCCTCAATAGACGACGCACACGCCACAGCCATCGGGCGCGAAGTCGTCTCAGCCAGCGTGATGAAAGACAGAGCCGGCAATGTGCCGTTCAAGGCGCACGTGGTGTTAGAGCCGACCTCGGAGCGGATCTTGCCGGTCGAATCTAAAGCACTTCTGAAGGGCCAGTGGGCCAGCATCCTTCATCAGCCAAAATAACGCCCACGGTACCGAACTGCTGCGCCCAGCTGACCAAGTCGGCGAGCTGCATCAAGGTCTCGCCCCGATTGATTCGGACCGCCCTGTCATAGGTCATTCCGGGCGGAAACGCTGGCGGCGAATCCTCACCCGTCGCCCGTCTCGTCAGGAAGGCCTCCAGGCTGAGGCCTTGAGCGAGCACCGCCTCTCGTACAGCGTTCGCGACCCTGTGCTGCAACTGCGCCGCCACAAATCGTGGATCGGACGCATCCACGCCGGGCGCGGGGCTAAGTGGCGCAGATGACCTGCCGAATTGTTTCCGCACAGACACCACAGTTCGTGGCTCGTATTTGAACCCGCCGGACACGGTTTGATCAATCATGCCTTCAGGCTAATCAATTTGAAGCGACTTTATTGCCTAAGAGTGAGAAAATATAGCTCATTAGAGCGGCAATTCCCTTACTTTTTAGGGAGATTCCCCCGCAGGCATGTGCACCTCGTCTGTACGTCCGCGCATAGAACGCCACGTGATAGAAGACAGTGAACACGCGTCAGTTCGGGCCCTCAGAATAGGGGGGCCACAGCGTGACTTTGAGGCCGAGCTCCAACCTGGCGAGGGTGGACGTGTCCGGCCAGGACATCCCATTGAGAACGGTGCCGATGCTCGCCCGGTCGACTCCGGTCTCACGGGCAACCTCGCGAATACTGCGGCTGCCCATGGCGTCCCGCAGGTTCAGCACGAATTGCCGCGCTATCTCAGCGACAGGGTCATCGCTCCGCGTCGTCGGCCAATCGACACACAGCTCGTGTGGGGTGACACGAGATGGGCGCGGACTCATGCCAAAAGCTTATCCGCCCACATAGGCTCGTTCGCCAATTCTCTGAATGAAGACATCTGTGCTTTACTAAGTGGCTGCAGTTACAGCCAATTGAGTGAGGAGGTGCGCACGACCATGACCAAATACAAACCCCAGCGCGCCTCCGCCGAATGGCCGGCTATTGAATCGTTCGTCAAAGACGCCTGCTCCCTCGCCGCCCCGCACACCAGCTACGCTGCCTCGATGCTCCTGACCGTCACGAGCGCCTATGTCCTGTGGTGCGTGAATGCCCAGGGGTGGCCGTTGCAGACCGACGTCATCTTCAGCCGCCAAGCCATCGACATGTACTGCACCCAGGAGAGTCCCGCACGTTCCGAGGGCACCCGCCGCAATTACCGTGCCATTTTGATGCGCGTGTCTGAGGTGGTGGCACCGGAAGAGCACCCCGACGCCATGACCCCGCTGGCCCGAAAACGAGTCGCGGAACCGTACAGTGCGCGCGAAATGGAGGACTTCTCCCTCTGGGCACTCGGTCAAATTACCGCAGAGAAGCGCCGTCGAGCAATGCTTATGCTCGTGCTGTGCGCCGGTGCCGGGCTCCGTCCGAGCGATGTGAGCACGATTTATCCCGATGATGTCCTTGTCGATGACCTCGGCATCGTTTTCACCATCCACGGCACCAACCCGCGCACCGTCCCCTTGCTCCGCCAGTGGGAGGAGCGGATGGTTGCGATTCTGGCGCAGGTCCCAAGCGATATTCCTGTGTGGGGTCCCACCAACACCATCCGCGCGAGCAACCTGCTGTCCAACTTCACGCAATACACCGTGGGCCTCCGGCCCCGGAGCGACAGACTGCGCGCCACGTGGATCGTCGCGCACCTCCGAGCCGGCACCCGCATCAAAGAGCTCACGCGTGCCCTCGGCGTCGAGAAATTCGAACACCTCCCGCGCTACTTGGAACACGTTCAAACACTCGACACTCCCCGGTACCGAGCTGAGCTTCGAGACGCGGTCAGCCAGTGAGCGCGCCGACCAACGATGCCGCCCTGCTCGAGCAACGGATGCAGTCCACGTTCGGGATGACCCGTTTGGATTACACGCGCGAACGCGCCCGCGGCCCCGTCTCCCGCGCCTACCTCAACAACGCCATTCGCATCGTTGACAGCTCGGGCGTCGTCACGAAACTCACCGAGTGGCGACGAACGCGATTGAAATCTAACGCCGGCGTAAAACCAACCATTCCGTTCCGCGCCGTCCTCGTGCTCTTCGTTCTGCACGTTCAGCTGGGCTACGGCATCAACTACCACCGCATCGCAGAAACCCTCGATGTTCACTTCCGCGCCGAAGAATTCGCTCTACTCGGCATCCGCAACCTCGCCGGCGACCACACTGATTGGTACCAGCGCCTTTGGCGCTCAGCCAACCGCATGATGGCCCTCATCGACCCGTACCCGGGTCCCCGAAACAAGCGGCTGAAACCCAAGGCCTACGCAAAACTGCTCGCGAAACAGGCAAAGCCCAAGGCGCTAAGAAAGTCGGAACGCAACCTAGAGCGCCTCGACTGGCTCTGCGAACAGCTCCTTCACGCCAGCGTTCGGATGCTCCCCGCCGACATCTGGGCCAAATACCACGGCAATATCGCCATTGACGCAACCCTGATTCCGGGAACCGGTCGGCCCAACCCGACAGACCCAACCATGCGGCGAGGCAATGCAGACTCCCACTCCGGCCGGTACCGCCGCGAAGGCAGCCACGGCGGCCTCGGAGCCAAAACCGACAAGGCCGGCTACGAACTCGAAATCAGCGTCATGGTGTGGGACAAACCCGGCCAGAACATGGTGTTCCCCTCGCTCATTACCTCCGTTGGTTTCCACCGCCCGGGAGAAATCATCGGCCACGGCGCCAAACTGGTCGACTCCCACCAACGGCTGGGTTTCACCAGCGGCCTCGTCATCGTCGACCGCGCCTACAACGGCGAAAAAGCCCGCAACTTTCAGATTCCCGTGCGGCTTCGCGGCTGCGAACTCGTCATCGACTACAAGAAGAACGACCTCGGCCTCCAAAACCAGTGGAAAGACCTCATCCTCGTCGATGGCAACTGGTACGTCACCTATATGCCGCAGAAACTCATCGACGCCACCAAGAACTACAACACCCGCGAGGCCAACCCGCTCGACCCGAAGAAGCCGCGCCGCATCCTCGACAAGAAGACCTACAAGACCTACCTCGAGAACCGCACGGCCTACCGAATGAAGCCCAAGGGCCTCCCCGACAAGGACGGCTTTCAACGATTCCTCTACCCGGCCCCCGGCAGCTATATGGCCATCGACCGGGCCAGTGGCAAACGCGTCGCCAGACCGTCAACACCGGTCAGCGTCACCATCCCGCTCGACGCTGGTGCCCCTGCCGAACGCAACCGGGACCCGCGCCTCGCCGTGAAGCACCTGCAGAAGTTCGCTTATAGGTCCGAGGAGCACCGAAAGCACTTCGGCATGCGCAGCCTGGTCGAATCCGCCAACAAGACCCTCAAGGGCAAGAACTTCGAAGACCTCGCCAACGTCAGCAAACGCTCCGGCCGCGGCTTCGCCTTCAACTACCTCGCCGCCACCCTCGCCGCCGTCTCAGCGAACCTGCGCAAAACCTACGACTTCTTCGTGAAGGCCGCCGAACGCGACCTCGGCGAGAAACTGTCCCGCGAACGCCGCCGCAAGGAAGCCACCGGAACACCCCTGAGCCCACACAGCACCCTGCCCGCGCTCGCACCCCCGCAATAGCCGCCGCCGAACCTCACACCCGCACCAACAACCCGCACACCGAAAGCTTCAGCCTGCCCCCCGGCGGGCATTTCTGCGTTTAACCGGCCGATTCCACCGCGACCGCACCGATCAGGCGCAGAAACAGCGTTAAAAACCGAAGGCCGGTGGAGTATTTCTACTCAACCGGCCTGTTCGCTTGGATTTCATGAAAACGAAACTTCAATTTCCTGAAACACCCGCAGTGCGCGAGAGGGGACTTGAACCCCTACGTCCTTTCGAACACTGGCACCTGAAGCCAGCGCGTCTGCCAATTCCGCCACTCGCGCGAACTTAGGAATGCTAACACTGTGAAGGGGGTCAGCG
>Ga0307486_1001541_pt1 | contig 17412 bp, 18 predicted proteins | sample CBIW02metaG_FD_203663 | JGI IMG/M metagenome (GOLD analysis project Ga0307486, IMG submission 203663) | Sea-ice brine microbial communities from Beaufort Sea near Barrow, Alaska, United States - CBIW 0.2 | ecosystem: Environmental > Aquatic > Marine > Coastal | place: USA: Alaska | collected... | reverse complement strand
GTTGAGTTTTGCACGCCGTTTTCTCGTCCCTGTGTTTCTTGCCTTTGTCAGTTAGAAACCTAGACGGAGAGCGGCGTGCACTCGTTAAGGCGCTCGGAAACCACCCACGGTTACGTCAGGAGAGCCCGATTTCTCGTTCTTTTCTGACACAGAGGTGGGCCCGCAAAGACCTGTAATAGCACCCGCAGGTTTCACACGTTGAGAGCAGCGCTCAAAAACTAGATAGCCCGGACCAGATTCTTCGCCGAGGCAACGCTTTCGAACCAGCCAGCTAGAGCCGGTATTGCTTTGGAAAATGACTGCGATGCTACAACAGCTGGAATCGTCGCCCATTCGAATTATGATGATTTCTGGGCGCTCTCGACTTGGATAACGTTGATGCCTAATCGATCACGGAACATCACGTGGCTGTCTTCAGCCGCTTGAACTGTTTTGCACGAGGCCCAAGCTTTCGCCGAATACGGCAACCGCAGCGACAGCTCACCAGCGGCGCGATTATGGCCTTTAAGCTTGAGGGTCTACCCCATTGCGAGTCAATACAGTGCTCAATGCACTGTGGCACTATGGCACTATGGCACTATGGCACTATTATTTCGATAATTCTGAATGGTGCAGAATCTAAGAGCTTCCAGCTCAGTTGACGCTGCGATTTGCATGGGCTTTCTTTTTGTCGCTGCCGGACGCAGCGTAATTGCTAAGACTAGGCAACGGCCCCATCCCACCTCATCAAGCCCAAGCTTGAGCGGCGGGAAGGCGAAGGTCAACGAAGGCTCATTTTGGGAAACACGTAAGATGGGACGCCACAAACGAACTAGGATTTCTTTCGCCTCGTGGAATGGAGGACAATTGCAGTTGGTAATTCGCGCTCTTGACGTCGTCAAGGCGATAGCAGTCGCAGACGAGCCACTCTCGGTTACCTCCTTGAGTCACGACCTAGGCATTCCGGCACCGTCGGTGCACCGGCTGCTGACGGTACTTGCGGACCAAGGTTTCGTCAGGAAAGATGAGGCAAGCAGACGCTATTTTCCCGGCCCAGAATTGGTGAGTCTTCTCCTTGGAAATCGAACCTCACACCTCGCGGAGATCGCACGACCGACTTTGGAGCGACTCCACCGACAGTTCAATGAAACGGTGTTCATCAGTCGGCTTGTCGATGATCATGTCGAGTGCCTGATTGGGATAGAGAGCACACGTCCGCTTCGCCTCAGCGTCAAAGTCGGCGACACGTTCCCGTGGCACGCGTCAGCGTCAGCACGTGCGATCCTCGCTCGCTTGGCGCCGAGCCAGATCTCCCGCATTCTCAGCACCTATCCTTTAGTGCGATTTACGGATAAGACCCCGACAACAATTGCGGGAGTTGAAAGCCACATAGAAACCGTGTGTAAGCAGGGTGTGGATGTCTGTGATGACGAGTTCGAGAGCCAAGCTTGGGCTGTTGCGGCACCGCTGCTGAATGGAGAAGGCGTGGTTGGTTCCATCACCTTGAGCGCCCCCGGCCAGCGACTATCTACAGCCGCCGCCCGGCATGCTGCATCGGATGCCATTAGGGACGCCGGTCGTCGGCTGTCTGAGCAGCTCTCGTGATCGAAACGGATTTCAGCTGGTGCGATGACGACAACTAGCACCGACCAACTATCCGCAGTTTATGGCCGCGAAGCAAGGTCAGTCATTTTAGTAAAATTGCTGATTGCGCTCGTTTCAGGACGAATAGCTGAAGTGACTCAAAAGATTTTTAGCTGCGATCTAAACTCTTCAAGCTACGAAAATTTTCCCAATCGCGACGCGCATTCATCGGACGTAGATGTGGATGACTCCACGGCCGGGCAGCTTGCGGCGGCTCCGTTGAGGACGAACCCGCTGGGACGCTGCTGATTAATCTGGGGCGTTAAGGCGCGTCTGCGAGGGTTTGTGGGCCGATGATTAAGACTTGAGTCATGTGGGATCGTGATGATGGTCAACGTCAGCTTTTGGATGTCGAGTCGATGGCGGGGCATATGCGCCCAGCCGGTTCGGTGTTCAAGTTCCTCGCCGATCATCGGCACGAGTTGTTCCCCGATGACGCGTTTGAGGACTTGTTCCCGCCCGGTCGGGGGCGCCCGTCCACTCCAGAGGATGTGATCGCGTCGGTGATGGTGTTGCAGACGTTGCATAGTCTCTCGGATCGGGAAACGGCCGAGGCGGTCACTGAGGTCATCGAGCAGTCTGGGGCGTTGTCGGGTCGGAAGCGACGCGCGTTGGACTCCACAATTTTGGAGGATGCTGTCGCGCGTCAGGACACCGTCACGCAACTCGTCGCGCAGATCCACCGGGTGGGTCGAGAGATCCCGGGCGCTGACGTGCTCGTTGCCGCGTTGACCGGTCATGATTACGCGAAGCCGGGGAAACCGGATATCGCGTGGGATGACCGAGCCGCGCGCGACGACCTTGTCTCCACACGTGTTACCGATGCCCTGGCCCTGCTGGCCGACATCGACATAACAGTTCTCACCGACACGCAGCAGGAAACTGTCCTGACCAGTCCCGCGAACGCCTGTCCGAGAAACACCTGCTCAACAACCACGTACCTCTTACCGTCCGGCGTCCGGCGCTAACGATCTCTATCGGTCAGACGACGAAGCGGTTAGCAGTGATTAGTTAGTGGGCGCACCTTTATGAATTTTTTACTGTCTTCGCTTCTACCTATCGAATCCACTAGTATTGCCACATGATGGATACTTCTTCCGCTAAACGGAAAGAACTCTTTTTTTCCGAATCCTCAACATCAGAAAATCCGGACGCTGTCACGGTTGAAATAGCGCGCAATAGGATGGCTGTCGAGTCCGGGCTTGCCCACCCAGAAGGGTGGTTTGAGCAGGAGCTTGCACAGGATCTCGCAGCATGCTGGTCCCCTACTGGCAGAGAAGAGGGAGTCCAAGAATGGATGGCGAGACCCAGCCTCTTACGCAGAATCGCCCGCCTGCTTGCCGTCGCGATACCTGCAGGGGTTGACCGAATAATCGCAGTCGGGACTGGTGCACAAACGCTCGGCGCATCAGTATCACTCACAACCGGCCTGCCGTTCGTTGCCATCGAAGAGGACATTGGCTCCGCTGGAGTTGTCACCATCTTCGGCCGGGTGCACCAGGGTGAGAGCATCGCGGTTGTTAGTGCACTCCAAACGAGGTCTTCCTTCATCGAAACTCTCGGTGAAGAATACGGCGTAACCATTTCGCAGTGGCTCGTTGTGTTTGCCCCGCGCGAGGCTTCGGAGTTGACTCGGCAGGATTATGGTGTACTTTTCCATGCTGATGCTGATGGTCAGACACTCTCTGCGAGCATGACCTCATGACCCGGCGTCAGAGCCAGTTGCGTGCCCTCGTTGCGGCAGTCACAGCATCGGACGGCGACGTCCGTTGGATTGATACAGCTTCCGACCCGCAGGCTGTAGAGGATCTGACGGAAGTCATCGCGAACCTGCTGAGAGATTTCGAACCGGATGGTGTCGCGTGTTGGGTCGGTGACAACGATGCGGTTCTCGTCCACTCCATCGCTCGTCGGCTCGGCGTGAGCGTCGCACGTACCAAGGAAGACATGGGACTCCTCACGATGGAGCCCAAATTTGCCGAAGAGTCTCGGAGCGTCGTCATGTTCGCTTCATCTTGGAACGGGAGGAATTCAGCAGCTGCCATTTATGCAATGTTAACGAATTACGGGAAGGAAATAGGTGCCGTTGTGGCGCTGCTCCCCGGCGATCCAAAGCCCGAGTCCATTCCGGACGACGTGCCCTACCTAGTTTTAGCAGAGTAATGAGCTCCACAAACAAATCAAATAAAGACGTTTCAGCCCATGAGTCTGTGGGGTCGCATTCTGTTCCCGTAGAAGCGATAAAGAGGAAGAATCTTGAGCGGTTGATCGCGCGATTCGCGGAACTGTCAGAGGACGGCCCTGGCGTGACGCGGCTCGCTTACAGCCACCTAGAGCGCCAAGCGCATCAGGTGTTTGCCGACGAGATGGCTGCGCTGGGACTCGTGGTGAAGGTCGATGCGGCGGGCAACTCTATCGCCGAGCTGCCCGCCACGGAATCACTGCTAAAGGCGGGACTCGGAACTGGTTCTCACCTCGATTCAGTCCCCTCTGGGGGCCGATTTGACGGCATTGCGGGCGTCTGCGCAGCGATAGAAACAGCGCGGGTGGCGATAGCGAGCGCACCAGTTCGGCGACGCCCTTGGCGTTTCGTCGCCTTCGCCGCCGAAGAGGGGGCCCGATTCGGACAAGCCTGCAGCGGGAGCCGCATGGTTGCCGGGCTGACAAGGACGCCAGATCTCGCTCGCCTTGAAGACAAGAATGGCGTGTCCATGGCTCAAGCCATGAGTGAGGTCGGGTTAAATCCGGACGCTGTCTCCGAAGCGCGATGGGAAGCCGACGACTGGCTCGCCTTCATTGAGTTGCATATCGAACAGGGAAATGTTCTCGAATCTCACGACATAGCAATCGGTGTAGTCGATACGATTTCGGGTAGCAGTCGGCTGCTAATCGAGTTGAGCGGAGTCGCATCCCACACCGGTGGGACCCCGATGCATCTCCGGCGTGATGCGCTCGCTGCCGCGGCCGAATGCGTTCTCCTCTGCGAGAAGATCGCGAACGATGAGGAGCACCACGGAACGCGCATTACTGTAGGTCGGCTCGACGTGGATCCTGGGTCTATCACCACGATTCCCGGACACGTCGCCCTCACCGTCGATGTTAGGGATTTCGATCACCAGCGTCAGCGGGACACCACACGGCAACTCGTCCAAGCGTTCGAAGCGGTCGTCGGAAGGCGCGGCGTCGGGATGCGTGTCAGCATCCTGGGGGACACGTCACCCGTAGTGCTACCCACTTCCATCACGAACGTCATAGCCCGCTCAGCCGCGCAGAACGGGCTCAACTACCGGGTAATGGCGAGCGGCGCTAGCCACGATGCCCAGCAGATCACTCGTACGACCTCGACCGGTATGATCTTTGTACCGAGCTGGAACGGCCTCAGTCATGTTCCTCAAGAATATACATCGTTCGATGATCTGGCCCGAGGCACCGAGGTGTTGATCTCCGCTCTATTGATGCTCGACGGCTGCGATAATCTTAGTCAGACCAGCAGCGCGGAGTCTGCCCAATGAACGAGACCAAACTGCCGCCTGACTGCTCCACGATCGCGGGGGTCATCATTCCTGGTGATTCCACTCCCGTAGATATTGAGGTGAGAAACGGACGAATAGCACAGATCGTCCCCGCCGCAGAGGTCCCGACTAAGGCGCTCGTCGCATTACCAGGTTTCGTCGATCTACACAGTCATCTTCGTGAGCCCGGCGGAGAAGAGGCAGAAACAATCCAGACCGGATCCCGTGCCGCAGCCGCTGGGGGCTACACCGACGTCTTCGCAATGGCTAACACCAATCCGATCACCGACACCGTCGACTTAGTGGACGCGATGCGCACGCGCGCGGCGAAGGCGAGTGTGCGTGTGCATCCAGTGGCTGCTGCGACTAAGGGAATTGCAGGGAAGAATCTGGTCGACGTCCGCGCGCTCCGCGCGGTGGGCGTCCACCTTTTCTCCGACGATGGACATTGCGTTGACGACGATAGCCGAGTCTACGAGCTTCTATCGATCCTTGCTGAAACAGGCGGGGTATTTGCCCAGCATGCACAGAGTCCGCGAATCGTAGGAGAAGGTGTCATTAATGCGGCCGTCGCTGCGTCTGTTGGCTGCCCGCCTTGGCCCCCGGCGGGTGAGGAAGCGGTCGTCGCTCGCGATATCGCCTTAGCGCGTGCAACGGGAGGACGTCTTCACGTCTGCCACGTGTCGACTCGCGGCACAGTTGACTTTATCCGCTGGGCAAAAGAAGTCGGCGCACCTGTGACTGCCGAGGTCACGCCACACCACCTAATGCTCACGGATACGGACGCGGTTCGTCGTGGTCCGTTGCTCAAAGTTAATCCACCACTACGAACTGACGAAGATGTCACTGCGCTCCGGGAGGCGCTCCGTGACGGCACTATTGACGCGGTGGGTACGGACCATGCGCCGCACCCCACCGAATCGAAGCGCCGTGGCTGGATCGACGGTGCTTTCGGCATGACGGCGATCGAGACTGCCCTGCCGATTGTGGCCGATGTGGTAACTGACCCCCATACCGGGATAGTGGACTGGGAGCGGCTGGTGCACGTAATGTCTACCGTGCCGGCGCGGATCGGGAGCCTACGTCGCGCGTCGCGCGTCGAGATTGGTGAGCCTGCGGATTTGTGCATTGTGGAGACGGGAGGTCCTTGGACTGTATCTGCCGAAACGATGCTCAGTAAATCCGTGAACACCCCCTTTGATGGGCTAACCATCCGCCACCGTGTCATAAAAACCATGCTCTCCGGCCGGGTCACCTTCACTGCTGAGTAAGCGCGAGCACCTGCGCTCCGGCGCTGACTCATCGGTGAACGAAGCGTGTTCGGCAACTCAGGTTGCTGAGTGGTCAACGATCCTGGAAGTAATCCTTTCGAGCCGGTTCTTGTTGGTCCCCTCGAGAGAACTCTCAGTCTCATAAGACTCACCAGAATCGCAGAGCTGCGCGCGGCCTATCCGTGCCGCGGCCGCAACAACCGCTCCATGACGCCTAGCAGGATGGCGGTGATGATGATCAGATATAGGATCACCGCGTAGGAATCGGCGATCTGAAGGGTATTGGCAGCCTGTTGCAGCTCATACCCAAGGCCGGCCTTAGCTCCCAGAACTTCGGCGAGCACGACGTTGATCGTGACCATAGCCGCACCTAACCGCAGCCCGGCAAGTATCATCGGCCAAGCGGCCCCAGGCTTGATATGCCAGTCAATTTGTGTCTTGGAAGCGCCGAATGCTTGGCCCACTTTTAGATATCGAGGCTCGATATTCCGCAGGCCCTTCACCGTGTTAAAAGCGATCGGGAATACCGCGTTGATAAAAGCAAAGAAAATCTTGGACTCAACTCCCACACCGAACCAGATTAGAAATAACGGGTACAGCAATGCGACTGGGAAGATGTAGCCCCATGCAAAGAGCGGCTCGAAAGTCGCCGATAACATCGAACTTCGGCTGACGATGAAGCCGACTGCAAGTCCAACCCCCGCCGCAAGGGCGAAAGCAACGAGCATCGCCCACACCGTAACGCCAGCGGCCTGCCAAATTACCGGGTCGGTGAACATGCTGATGAATGAACTGAAGACGGTAGTCATCTCCGGCAAAATCAATGGGGAGACTTCAGCCGGTCCAGTGCCCAGCAACCAAGCGCCCAGCAGTGCCAGCACGAGAGCAACGCGGAGACCCCAAATGATGGCCGCGTGAGAAACAGATGATTGACGTAATTTAGTAGTGATTGTCTGAGTCATAATCCGTCACCTCCCAATCTTTAAGCGTGTTGAAATTCGAGGAGGTCGAATATCTTTGCCCGGAGTTCAGCGAACTCGGGCGTCGTCATGTAAGACAGGTCTCGGGGCCGCGGTGCTTCGACACGAATCTCTTCCAAAATCCTGCCCGGTCGAGCGCTCATTACAACGATTCGGTCTGCCCAGAAGATAGCCTCCTCCAAACTGTGTGTGATCAAGGCGACCCCCTGACCAGTGTCCGTGAGGATCTTGGTCAGATCACGGCCAAGGTTGCGCCGTGTCTGCTCATCGAGAGCGCCGAAAGGCTCGTCCATCAGAAGGAACTTTGGTTCCAAAGCTAGAGCGCGGGCGATTGCTACCCGCTGCTGCATTCCACCAGAGAGCTCGCTTGGATACCGGTCAGCGAACTGCGACAATCCTACGAACTCGAGTTGCGCGGCCGCCTTCTCCTGGATATCGCGGGCGGACCCGCCGGCGAACTTGAGACCGACACCTACGTTCTCGATCACCGACTTCCACGGGAACAGGCTATAATCTTGGAAAACGAACGCCGCATCCCGAGGGCTGGGTTCGGTCAAGACTGTGGTATCGAGCGAGATCGTTCCACTGGACGGCTTCAATAACCCCCCCATGGCGTGCAGCAATGTCGATTTACCGCATCCGCTAGGGCCGATGATTGTGACGAACTCGCCAAATTCAATTTGGAGATTAACGTCTTTGAGGGCGGATATCTCTGTGCCTACACTCGTCTGGTACGAGACCGACAGATGTTCAACAACGAGGCTGGTCATATGTTCTCCCGACTCTTTCTTTCTAAAGTTTGAATTTTATTGAATACGCCAAGCTCAAGCATTGCGGTCACTGGCGGGTCTCTTCGACCTTGCGCCAACGGGTGAGGCGCTGTTCCAGCTTGCCCCACGCGGTCCCGGCGAGGATGATCGCGACGGCTACCAGGATTACAACCGCCAAGGCTTTGTCGATCTCGAAAAGATTGGTGTAGATCCGCACAAGGTAGCCCACTCCGACCGTTGAGACGAACATCTGCACGATGACCACGCCGATAAACGCGCTACGGATACCGTGCCACAGCCCGGCGAATAGTCCCGGTGATGCTCCGGGCAGAATGACATCCACGAACAGTCGGACACGGCCAGATCTGTAGGCGCGAGCAACCGAGTAATACTGCGGTCGGATGGAGTCCACGCCCGCCACCACATTGATAGCGATCTGCAAGAACGCCAAGAGCACCCCAAATGCGATTCCTGCTTCATTGCCCAATCCAAAAATCAGGATCATCAGGGGCAAAAATACGGACTTGGGTATTCCTACAAGCATAACCAAAGCCGGCATATAAGCTTCGCCGAGCGTCTTACTCAGACCCAGCGCCAGCCCGAGCAGAAGTCCGATTACCGAGCCGATAAGGAAACTGACCGCCACCGCGATCACGGTGTCCGAGAGTGCTTTCTGCACAACAGGATCGACGATCAGAGGGATGATCGCGGAGAGGACCGCGCTCGGCTTGGAGACGAACCTGGCATCCAGAAGTCCGGTACCGGACGCGACTTCCCAGATGACCAGGAACGCAAGCAAAATAAGAGTGCGATAAACCGTCGCCCTAGTCTCAGGGCTACGGTTCGACCATGCGGCCGGGCTCCGCACCCGCGCCTGCATGGTCGTCTTCTTTTCCGTCGTCAAGGCAGGGTCTCGAACATTCTGCTTTTGGGAGTCAGCTCGCATTACGTACCCTTACCTGTCCATGGCTTGCTCGGTGTTATCAAACGGAAATACAGAGTGGTGGAATTCTCCTGAAGAGGTCTACTTCAGAAAGTCTTTCCAATACACGTACTTAATGATGGGTGGTTCACTGTCCGGCTTACCGATGGTAATCGGGATGGAGTTTGAGATACCTTGCAGTTCTTCCTCAGTGATCACACCATCTGTTGACAGCAGTGGAAGGCTGTTCTCGCCAAGCTTTTGGGCGACTGCCGGGTCGAGGCCCCAACCCTCAATCACGTCGGTGTACAGCTTCGGGTCCGCCTGCATTTTCTCGACCATCTCGTAGTACTTCTCGAAGAAAATTCTCACAGCCTCAGGGTGCTTTTCCGCGAACTCGTCCATGACACCGAAAGCCTCGAGGTTCGACGGACCGATCAGGTCGCTGGTCGTGGCAACGATCTTGCCAATACCGTTGTCCTCGAGCTTGTACGCTTGGTCGGCGTTCCAGACGACGGCATCCACCTGGCCAGCCGCTAGTGCGGCGAATAGTGTTCCGACGTCGCCCAGTGCGGTGGCCTTGTAATCATCGGGTGCCCAACCTAGCTGCTTTGCCATCAGTTGCATTGTGTAGTCGCCCGGGGAGCCGTTTCCCGTAATGCCGAAGGTCTTTCCCTGAAGCTCTTCAAGGCTGTTGACGCCGGAGGCGGTACCCGCAATCACGTACTGGTCCCAAGGTCCGATGTTATTAGCGACAAGGGTCTCATCGAGTCCAGAAACGATGTTTGATGCGATCGTAGCGCCGTAGCCGAGGGAGATGTCGGCTTGGTCACCAGCCATGATCTGGCCCAGGGTCGGTGTGGTCCCGGAGATGACTTCGACGTTGATCCCGGAGTCTTTCCACGTGCCGAGTTCTTCGTGCGCTTGTACTGCGACGAATGGGTAGAACTGGGTGACCGAGGTGACGACTCGGATGGTCACTGGATCCTCACTGTCCCCGGATCCGGATGTCTGGGCGTTGTCTCCGCCGGCACACGAGGCTACGAGTAACGTAACGAAAGCAATGCTGGCGAGGCTCGCTGCTTTCCGGGAAAACCACGGAAATCGACGCTGATCGTTCATAGTTGTTTCCTTCAATCTCTCTTGGTGGGCAAGGGTTGTGTTTCCCGTATAATGGAAGTTACTTTCATTACACTCGGGTACGCTGACTATCGCATTCTGTGCGGGAAATGTCAATGCTCATCACCATTTGTAGACTCAACTGCCGCTGAAAAGCCGATTCATTCCAATGTCTTGGGCCCACACGCGTTGGTGGGCCTCGAGAAGATAAGGTCGCAGTCCGCTCACTCTTTCGCGAGCCTTTCCGAAATCGTTGAGGTAACCAGGCATGACTTCGGCTAGTTGATCACGCAGTTCAGCCTCATCGATTTTAGTGCTCTTGCCATCGCGAATCACCACTTCGCCGTCGACCACCACGGTCGTCACCCCGCGACCTGATTCGGAATACACGAGCTGCCGGACTGCGCTGTTCATAGGCAGCCAGGACGGATCGTGCAGATCGATGAGAAAACAGTCGGCGCGATATCCGACCTCCAGCTTTCCGAGCGATTCGTCGAGCCCGAGCGCTCGCGCCCCTCCCTGGGTGGCCGCTTCAAGAACTGAGTAGGCTTGCTCCGGTAACGGATCCGGGTGAGTAACGGCGTTCAGGGTGGCGGTGAGTTTCATCGCTTGGAACATGTTCTGACTGTCGCTGCATGACGGGTTGTCGCAACCCAGCGCATAGCTGATTCCGAGGCGCTGGACGGCTTCGATGGGCGGGATGCCGCTCTTTAGTTTGAGATTACTGAGGAGGTTGAAGACGACCTTGGTCTTCGTTTCGGCGAGGATCTGAATCTCCTCGTCAGCCAGCCAAACGCTGTGCGCGAGGTTAACCCTAGGCCCGAGCATCCCGAGGGTCCCCATCCAAGTGATGAGGGAACCGTCGTGCTCTGCGTAGTTGATGCGCGCTTCCAGCGCCATGCTCTTCGACTCGTAGATGTGGGTGAAGATCGGGAGATCGTACTTTTCCGACAAAGCGACGGTGCGCCTCATCATGTCGTCCGAGCACGCCTCGGGTGCGGTGGGCGCGAGAGCCCAAGTGACCTTACCGCTTGCCGGCACCTCGAAATAACGGCTTTCTAGATAGTCAAGCAGATCGAAGTCCGGGTCCGGCTCGGCAAACGACTTCACCAGCGGATGCAACTCTTCAGGGATGACCTCTTCCCAGAAGGGCCGGGTGCTGATTCCTGTCTTGTCAGCATACTGGGGGCCAATAGCGGCACGAATCCCGATTGATTCGTAAGCCTCAACCACCGCGTCTAGATGTGCGGGGTCGAAGGGGAACAGGGTGACCATGTCCTGCACGGTGGTTATGCCGCCGCGCAGACATTCCAGCGCCCCGAGGAGAGTGCGAATTCGGATTTCTTCTACGCTGCGGGGTGGAAACGACGGGGGTAAGGCGAGCAATGCCCACCATTCCAACGGCTCTTCCTCCATGGTGCCCTTGCCGAGCACATCGTGGGAGTGATAGTGGGCGTTGATGAAACCTGGCATCACGAGTTGGTCGGCTCCGTCAACTATTTCGACAGAGGATGAAGGCTTCATGCCGTCGGCGGCATTGAGGCCTATGCGCACAATGACGCCGTCCTCAGCTATTAGATCTTGCGTGACAAGTCGAGCTTCTGGGCCTGTTCCGTGGAGAAACTGACCATTCCGGATGACGAGTACTTTCGGTGAAGATGCAGACAAAGTTACCTCCGAAGACAGGAAATTTTCATAGAATAGAATCTGTTTTCATATTACACACCGTAGCCCCATGTTCGAGGGTTATCCTGAAGGTGTGAAATTCTCTGGCACGTAATAGCTTCGCGGTGGCTGGGGATGACCGATTAATGATCACGTTGTAAAGGGTGGAACTGGTATGCAGGTTGTTTTCCGAGCGTTGAGTATTCTGCGTTGCGTCGGCCACTCACCGGAACCGCTGACGCTCACCGACATAAGCAACAGCTTGGACTTGCCGCCGTCAACGTTGCATCGCCTGCTCACAGCCTTGACCAAAGAGGATTTCGTCATGCGCGACGAGACCACCCGCCGCTACAGCCCCGGACGCAACCTCTTAGAGATAGCTTCCCTGCGGCGACCGAACAAGCTTCCGCAGCTAGCGGCTCCAGTTCTGCAGCGACTCAGCCAGCAGTTCTCAGAGACTGTTTTCGTCTCTTCGTTAGAGCTCGATAGAGCAGTCTGCGTCGGCCTGATCGAAAGCGATCGCCCATTGAGGCTAAACATGAGTGTCGGCAACCCCTTCCCTTGGCACGCGTCGGCCTCCGCGCGGTCAATATTGGCGTTCCTGCCTCAGTCACTCATCGAGCACCTCCTCGATGAGCAGAAGATGGACCTGTTCACGATGAACACTCCCCGTACCCATGACGAGGTATACTCGCACCTAATGATGGTTCGTGAGTCCGGCTACGACGTCTGTGACGACGAGCTGGACAGTAATGTTTGGGCTGTCGCTGCTCCCATACTTACCGATCCACATGATGTACACGGTTCACTAACGATCGGCGCGCCCGGTGAACGCTTTAAGTCCCGGTCATTACGCGACGCAGCGACCGCCGCCGTCGTCGAGGGGGCCGCCGAAATTGCATCCGGCTTATCCTGAGACCGTTCGCCGTGAGCTGCGTTCCCTCATTGAGCGGCGAATCTTGTGACACGCGCTTAGCGATGAATGTCGACGACCGTACCGAGGCCGAGCACCACCGCGCGGCGAGCCACTAATTGTGCTGAAACGATATCTGCTGCGCTAAATCCGATGCTTTTGAAAACGGAAAGTCCTGGGGTGGACGACCGCTCAGCGGTCTCGGTTAGTATGTCACCAAGTTCCACCACGTCATCACGTTCAATGAGGCCCGCACTGATCGCGGCAGCGATATCGCCGGCACCATCGATTCCACCGGAAATGGTGTCAACGACCACCCGCTTAGCACGACCGACGGTTTCGGCTTCGATCTCCGCGTGATCCGAGGCGTGGCTGCCTACCCCGCAGACCAACACATTCTCAGCCAACCACGAATCCCGAATGACGGGCCTTTTCGAAGTGGTGGCGGCTACAACAATATCAGCGCCACGGCAAGCGGACTCGGCCGACTCGCTCGTCACCACCGTGATCGTTCGTGATGGATCATACTCGCACAACTCCTGTTGCAGGGACTCCGCGAACGCGACCCGCCGGTTGGCGTCCCTAGAGAAGACGTTGACGATACTGATCTCAGGCAAGGCGTGCACCAGAGCAAGTATCTGCGAACGCCCTTGAATTCCAGTCCCGACCAGGCCAATCGTCCGCGAAGCTGACGATGCAAGTCGAGACGCAGCGAGCCCAGACATTGCGCCGGTACGAAGATCAGTGATAACTCCCGCATCCATCATCACCTCTTGACCGAGGTCTGCATCGAGCAGCGTGATCAACGCCGATGATTGCGGGATGCTTCCGGCCGGTTCGGCGAAAGCGAACCAGATCTTCACCCCAAACAACCGGGCATCAACTGCTCCGGGCATGACGAGTACCTCCGCGGGTATCGCAGGAAGTTGCAGAGATGTACGCACCGGAGAAGATGTTTTGCCGGCCGAGTATCGGCGGGCAGCCTTGTCAACCGCATCGAAGGCGGTTTGGGTATCGAACACCTGTCTGACGTCAGAGGCAGTAAGAATCAGCATGCACTCACCATAGTGTCTGCCCTCCGTCAATCACGATCGACGCCCCGGCAACGAACGACGCCTCGTCGGAGGCTAGGAAAACCACGCCGCCGACGACCTCGTCAGTCTCGCCGTATCGGCCCATCGGGATCGATGGGATTCGCCTTCTCTGGAATTCCGGATCCAGCGCGTATTGACGGTTGAGGTTAGTAACAAAAGTTCCCGGGGTGATGCTGTTAACCCGCACGCCGAGTGGCGCTAGTTCCAGCGCCATCGAGCGAGTGAGCATCGCGATGCCGCCCTTCGACGAGGCGTAGGCAAGGCTGCCCGGCCAAGATTGGGTCTGGCGGGTTGACGAAACGTTTATGATCGCTCCGGATCCGACCTTCACCATCCGCTTCGCTGCCGCCTGGCCAACCAGAAAATAGCCTCCCAGATTGGTATCGATGACCCGGCGCCATTCTTGCTCGGTCATCTCAAGGAAGCTCTGAGTGCTCATGACACCTGCATTGTTCACTAGGATGTCGATACCTCCAAGCACATCGACCGCCTGATGCACGATTGACTCGGCGTCCGCACCGATGGAGACGTCGCCGGTGACGATCTCGCCCGTACCCCCCGCCGCGCGAATCTCATCCCGCAACTCGACGGCCGACTCCGAGCGTCGAGCATGCAAGGCGATCTCTGCTCCTTCAAGGGCGAGACCCTTCGCAATGGCAGAGCCCAGGCCGCCATTGGCACCGGTCACCAAGGCACGTTTCCCCTGTAGTCTCATGAGAGAAGGCTTGCCGGAGTACGGTCTGAGGCGAGGCTCGAAGCGCCCTTGGTCGATGGGATTTGCTTCTCAGCGAGCTCTCCCAAGTCGAAGGCGGACTGTTCTATGTCGAGGCTCTGCAGACACCACCACAAGATGCTCTGATTGCTGCTCAATACGGGTTTGCGGCGGTCTCTCTCGAGCTGTGATCGAATGGAGAGTGTGGACAAGTTGGTCGACGCGATAACAATGGCTTCCCCCTCCGGGACATCGACACTGCGCGCCATCTGATAAACGGTGGTTGCTGCCTCTCGGTTGGTGGCATACCACTCCCGACTGTCGTTGGAGGTCTCTCGGAAGTCCCTATGCACAGAGGAGAGGACACTCACGCCGGCGTCCTTCAGCGTCTGAACGAATTCACGCCCGGACTTCTCTTTGTATGGAGTGACGACAGAAACTTTCGTCAAGCCCAACGCCGATATCGCGGCGAGCAACGCACTGGTAGCGGTGACAACAGGAATACCACATTCTTTCTCGATCAATTCAGAGAGGGCTAGGCGGGCGCCAGTGCCGGCGTTGAAGCTGGTCTCGCTGCAGGCGTAAACCACGATATCTAATCCGAGTTCACGAATGGCGCCGGCCAGCTCGCCCGCCTGGTGCCGCATGGCATCGTGATCTGTGCTGGTCAGCCTTAATGCATGGAAGCTCAATCCGGGAATACCAAGGGCATAGAGTTCAGGTTCCATCAAGATATTGTCAGCGGGCAAAATCAATCCAATTCGGGCACGCCAGCCATAAGTCGCGAGGCTCATACGCTTTGCTCCAGTCGTTGTTCTATTTTTTATGGATGTTGGGGCCGCGTCGGACAAACAACTCTGCTCTCCAACATAACCTTTAGGTCCTACCGTACTATGAATATCTATTCCATAGAATGGAATTTTTTCCTGCTAAAAGCATGGACCTGTCGCGGGTGGAGAGTTGGCTGTCATGCAGCTCCTAGCGCTGGCAAGAAATGCGTCTCGGTATGTAGAGGACCACTCTTTGAATCCCTCGTTAATGAAACCACCGTCTGCGACGTCTTGTTGGCGGGATTGTCTGGCCAGCGCACGTATAACACCGGTGGCAACGACTGGTCCCATGTCTTCACCGATCTGAATCTGACTCGTGCCGACCCGATCTCCACACATCGACCGTATTTCGTCGAGAGTGAAGCTCGACGCATTTGGGGAGGGCACGGCCAGCTGAGAAGCGGTCACGCTCAACTCTTCTTCCGGGGCTGACGATCTCCGTGTGGAGGCAGCCGCGATCGCGTGGACAGAGTGTGCGGCGGCCATCGAATGAACCACCTTCAGCGGAAAACCGCACCACTCCTGGGTGTGGGGGCTCAACTGTCGAATCTGGCTGAAGCAACACACCGCGAAGTGCCGACGGTTGAGGCCGGCACTTACTGCCTACTGGCAGCTGTCACACTGTAGTTCTTCCATCGGGTCGACGGGGGCGAAGTATTCGTCGACGTCGGTTTCTGGCTCCTTGTTCATGATGATTTCCTTGGGTCTGTGGCCGGTTGGCTAGAGACGTCATTCAGCTCGTGTCCGCCGGCAGTGCAACCCACCGTGGCCAAAGTTTGCGCAGCAATGTTTTCCGCGAAAGGGGTTGTGGTGCGGACTGCCGTGCTGAGTCTCTGCGTTGCTAACTGCCACTACTCAAGATCAAGTACAAGAAGGTCTGATGACGCTCGTTGATAACGAGCCAATGGGGAGCCAACGGCTCGTGCCTTTGAGCAACTTCGTTGCCTTGTTTCGGCTGGTGAGTGTACGCACTATTCCCCTCTTCGCAAGTGCTTTCGCAGCTCGGAGGATATGCCGCGAAAACCGACGACGTAGGAACGGGAGCGAACTCGATTCTCGAACCCGAAAGGTCAACAGACACGACCAAGACAGCGCCGCCGGTCGTCGGCTCCTCATCGTTGGCTTGCGCGTTTGTCCCTTTGGTGTGCGAGGACCTCGGTCGCTAGCGATCCACTCCGACAAGCAGGGCTAGCTCGATCCACCAGTCGATTCGTGCGGCACGCCCGTCGAGCCCCTTGGCACCTCGGTTTGCACCGCTGCTACTGGGCAGCACGAACACCCGGGTATGCCCAATCCTCCAGGGCGCGATGCCCAGTCTGGGTTTGCCGCGCCCAAGTGCTTTTGCGGCCTCCGCGCCGGCAGTCTTGCTATTGAATGGGATCCAAGTTGGAGCGAACTGCTCGATATGACCGGCGACGGAACTCGCATTCGCGAAGTCGAGCCCCCTGTCGTGGCTCTGGGCGACTTCTTTCACCAAGTCAGTCACGCCGATGCCGAAACCGGGGAGTGTGCCGTCTTCATCTGGCCGAAGCTGTCTCGGCGTGAAACCTGCCTGATGCAACAGCTCCCAGAAAGAATTCCCGCTCTTCGAGTAATAGTGGCCCCGCACAGCGGACTCATTGCCTACAACTGTTCCGCAGAAGACGACCTTGAGGTCTGCACCAAGAGTGTCCGGCAGGATGCTCATGGCTCGATCTCCGCTTCTAACATTACCAAACCCTACCGCGCGCTAAAGATGACGTGAGCGGTCCTGCCGATGCTGCGCTCGTCATCGGTCCTGGCACCGCGCCCAGGGGACGGTTCAGCCCGGTTGCGTGACCGGCAACGTTCAGCAGACCCGACCGATCGAACACGAGACCATAATGAAAAGACCGGCACACTGGCCCGCTAGGGAACCGAGTCGGCCAAACTTTCAGCGGTCCTGTCGGCTGGCGGCACACGAGCGACTACCCTCACAGTGCGCCAGCTCGCCATAGACCCCGGGGCACCCCCGTGACTACC
>Ga0307486_1001539_pt1 | contig 17428 bp, 10 predicted proteins | sample CBIW02metaG_FD_203663 | JGI IMG/M metagenome (GOLD analysis project Ga0307486, IMG submission 203663) | Sea-ice brine microbial communities from Beaufort Sea near Barrow, Alaska, United States - CBIW 0.2 | ecosystem: Environmental > Aquatic > Marine > Coastal | place: USA: Alaska | collected... | reverse complement strand
TTCAGGCTGGGGAGGGAATAGAGTTGGGCTGTAATACTCAACATCTTGCAAAAAGTGGTTTATTGAATGGTTTAATTGACCTTTTTTTCTTTCACAATGGCAAGTATTATATCCTCGACTGGAAATCGAATTACCTTGGGGATGACTTGAGTTGTTATGAAGGACAGGAGAATTTGAACGAGGCGATGAACGAAGGGAATTATCACCTGCAATATCTAATTTACACTGTAGCTTTAAAAAAATACCTGGAGCAGCGTCTTAACAATTTCGATTTCGACAGGGATTTTGGAGGAGTGATTTATATGTTCTTAAGAGGAAACAGGGCAGGGGAAAGTTCCGGGGTCTTTACAAATAAACCTACTCTTGATCAGGTAAAAGCCTTAGAACTTTTATTCAGAAAAGAACAATTGGCATAATCTCATGTCTCAAATCTAAAATCTCATATCTAAAATATGATCTACCCAGAAAACTTCCCCAGTCATCATCCGGGCCGTGCAGAGAGGAAAGTCTTTGATGCCTTAAAACAATTGGATCCTTACGATTTCGATGTGTTCTGGAACAGGACCTTCGCAGGGAACACTAAAGAGGAAACAGACCTTTATGAAATAGACTTTTTGGTGTTCGATCTTAGGGAGGAAACCCTGAACCATATTTTTGTTATCGAGGTGAAGGGAGGGAATTTGCAATTTGAAGCCAAAGAAAACAAATGGTTTCAGTCCGGAAGGGAATTGAACACTGGCCCTGACCATCAGGTTATGGCCTGCGCTTCCAACATCATTAAAAGGTATAAAGAGCTAATTGAATACAAGGTGCCGGTGACCTGGCTTTTATGGTTTCCAGATGGGGTATTGGATAAAAATACTCTGCCAACCCAGTTTCTGGACTGGCGGGTTCTGGATCAGAACAACCTGGATGATGCGCTCAACGCCATTGATGAGGCCAAACTGAAACAGGAAAGCAGCCACGCACATTATAAGGGGATCTCCCCAGATGAATATGAGGGAAGCATCAAAAAAGATCTTACCCAAAGCCTGGGGATTTCAACAAATCTCAGGACACTGCTGGAAGAGATGAAGATAAGTATTGAGCTGGCAGAAACTCACCAAAAGGTGTTTTTTACCGGCCTATTCAACATTCCCCGACTTGCTGTGGAAGGTTGTGCAGGCAGCGGTAAAACCATCCTTGCAAAATGCGCCGCAGAAATGTTGCACGAGAAAGGCGATAAAGTCTTGTTCCTGTGTTACAACCTTTACCTGAAAGCGAGGGTAGAAAAGGAACTCAGTGATGAGATACAAATCAATGATGCACTTGGCTTTATGAAAGACTTTATTTCCTCAAGGGAGCCGGAATGGTACAGCCAACAAAATTTGCCCGAAAATGAAATGTATGCAAAGTTTCCGGGGAAGTTCAGGGAGGTATTGCAAAAGCATCCTGTAAAAGAAAGTGAAAAATACGATACAATTCTGGTAGATGAAGCCCAGGACATGGATATCTCGTGGCTCAATATGTTTTTAAAATTCATAAAACCCAGTGGAAAGTATATCCTGTTTTATGACAGGAAACAGAATATTTTCAGGAGTAAATTTGACCTGCCCATCAGTGAGAAATGGACCAAGATCCCCCTTACCTATAATTACCGGAATACTAAAAAGATCAATGCCTTTATCAATGAAACCCTGGACACCAATTTCACATCGGGCGAAGTGCCGGAAGGGGAGAAGGTAAGGAGAAGGGAATATCGGCCGGAAGATATTGGCGGTGCCTTGTTTCGCTCCCTGAGCGAGCTTCATAAGATGGGGCATATCCCATTGGAAAATATAAAAATCATTACAGATGGTGCAGCGGCAGGCTGGGAATTGGAACAATATAGCAACCCCACTTTTAATTATGAATTGCTGGCTGAAGATAAGATCCTGGATAAAAATAAGGTCTATTACAGTTCCATTTACAAATTCAAAGGCTGTGAATCGGAAGTAGTGATCCTGATCCTTAAAAAACCACTGGTTGAGAATGAGAATCCGAATGTGCTTTACACACAACTCAGCCGGGCCAAGAGTTTGTTGTATGTGTTGGAGCCGGAAAATGGATGATAATCTTAGTAGAAAAAATGGATAATACCTATTAGGAGTTGGGGCCTAAAATTAAATCAGTTATTTTTAATTACATACTTATCGAGATAGTGCGTTTTAAATATTTTTAAACTCTAAATACCCCTCAGTTTTTAAATCTAAGCCATGTACTTGGATAAATGCTTTGTAAACTTTCTCTTTTTCATCCAGTGGATTTGAAAACATTGTGCTTATTTGTATAAAAGTCCTCCATCTATAAACTCTCCTTTCACATTCATTGAATGTTTTGTTTTAATTTCAAATGTTTCCATATATTATTAGTTGCCTATTGATTTTAATTAAGTGTATCCATGCTCCAACTTTGTCTGGTACCCGGTAAATTAAATAGCAGGTATTCCGGGTAAATTCCGGTTCTTTCAAATTCCTGCATTCCGCCTTGTATGTGGTTGATTGTTAAAGTCATTTGTGTTTATTATTTCATGTTTAGTTTGAAACGGGATTTATTGAGAAGTGTTGGAACATAATTTTATTATTTTCTGGTCCAGGCAAATTTTAAAAAAAAAGTACGTCAATATTTGTCGCCAGACTATTTATAAATCTGGATTTTTTTGATGGTGGCCGGACTATTCCCTAAAGGTTTAGAATATAAGCTGTACTTCTGCCTTGTCCTTTTTTGGAAATAATGTTTTTTTCCTGCAGATCCTGCAAATCCCTGGTGGCTGTAGCTTTTGAAGTTTTGGTAATACCTATATATTTTTTTGCATTCATTCCTCCTTCAAAACCTTCGGGACCTTCTTTTAATACCCTGAGTATAACCTTCATTTGTCTGTCATTCAATTCGTTCCTGAACCTATCGAAAAATCTGGTTTTATACAGACTGAATTCTATAAGTTTTTCTGCGGCAATCTGTGCTTGTATGGTAGTCCGTACAAAATAATTGATCCATGGACTTATTTCATTTGACCTTTGTGCCAGCTTTAAAGCAGCATAATAATCGTTCTTTTTCTTCTCAATATCCTGGGAAAGACTTAAGAGAATTGGCCTTTGAACAGTTTGAGATAATGCCTTTTCTGCTATTGCACGTCCTATTCGGCCATTGCCGTCTTCAAAAGGATGGATAGTTTCAAAATACAAATGCGCTATAGCCGCCCGGATAACCGGCTTTTTTATTTCATTTTCGCCATTTTTCCCGCTGCGGTTAAACCAGGAAATAAATTCCTCCATTTCCTCAGGGACACTGGATGATGGTGCTTCATAATGTACGATCTCCCTTCCCATCGCCCCGGATATTACCTGCATGGGTTCTTCATGCGTTCGCCATTTTCCGGCCTGCACATATAAATTCCCTTTCATCAGCATTTGATGCCATGCAAGGATTTTTTCAGCACTTAGTGGTTCATTATAGCTTCTTTGAGCATCGGTCATAAGATCTGCTATTCCTTCAGCCCTTTTATCGTTGATTCCCTTAACAGGAGGTAGCAATCCCAGGTTCTTTTTTATTGAAGATATGACATCCTTCCTGCTTAAATATTCCCCTTCAATTTCCGAAGTTTTTATGGCTTCAGCCACCAACAGTTCAATTACAGTCTCCACCCGGGACTCCTCAGGCAAGCCCTCCATGAGGCCATTGATCTTCCCTGCTCTTTCTGAAAATTCATAGAGTTGTGCTTCTACGTCTTCCGTAGAATACGAAAAATTTAGCCAGTCCTTTTGTTGCCAGTTGTATTTCATGAGCCGATTAATAAAACATTACGGCTCAAATATAAGTATATTTTGAGTTGATTAAATGTTTTATCGGCTCATATTTATTGCAATAATGAGGTGAAATGGAGTTCGAATCGGCTCATCAGGTAGATGTTAGTGGGTTGCCCTTAATTCCATCAAAAATTTATTTAAATTAAAAAACTTAATTCTTCATCGCCTTAGTCCAGTTTTTCCGAAGTATCGGTCTGGCAAAGGTGGTTTCTCCATAAGATTGCTCACCGGAAAAATGACAATATGCCTCACCATAATCCACATCTTGAAACTGATTCCATTTTTTAAATGATTTAAGTGACATTGGCCTTTCCGGATCAAATTCTATTTCCTCTCCAGTACGAATGCAATATCCGGTCTTATAATAACCGTTTGAATGTTTATTGGATGAAGAGTCTTTTTTATTTTTATATATAACTGATTCTTTCTTCTCTTCTTCCCAAATTCTTTCAGGTCTTTCGTCAGCAATAGTGTCCAGGTCTATTTCATTAGAAAAATCTTCCAATCGTTTATCCGAATCAATAGATACCTTTCCTGAACCGTAAAATTTATCTGTAGAATCAAAAAGAACTTCCGACCTCACATATTCTTTTCCAAAATTTATTAATCCTTTCCTGCTCCTATAAGCTGGTCGCTTTACAAAAACTATATCATTTGAGTGAGCCATCTCCATGCATTCATTCCATGCTGCAACATCTGCTGAAATAGAGAATTTACTCAATAGGTTTTGCTCTGTAAAAACTCCAAACTCAATATTATTTTTAAAAGAGAAATCATATAGGTTGATTGAGGTTATTACACCCTTCTTTTCATTTCCATAATATTTGGCATGAAGTTGAGGAACATATATTATACTAACATTAGGAAACTGCTTGAAGAAATCAAAATCCTCGTTACTTAAACTTCTATTAACCTTCTTCTCATTTTTTCCAAAAACTAACAATATGTGCAATTTGGGAGTATTAATATGTTTTTTAAAAAGGTTCCTGAAATAGCTATCAAGTTTTATGTAAGGTGAAACTATTAGAAGTGTATGTTCTGCATCCCAAATGATATCGTAAACGGCTTCTTCTAATTCATTGCCCGTTATAAATTTACTCATTAGATTATATTTTATATTTTGAAATTGGTTTTTTGTTATTGAATTAAATATTAGTAACACTCGTCATCCTCTTCATCGTATCAAAAAAGGCCTGATAGAACGTTGGGTCTTTGGCGTAAAGACGGTACAAATCCAGTTCGTTTTTTCGTTGTTTGGACATCACATCGTCAAGGATTCTCTTAAAAGCCAAATCCTTATTTTGCTCATCATGATTTTCAGCTACTTTGGTTATAAAATCCGGATGTGCCTGGATGGATTTTGTCAAGCTGATAAACTTTACCCGTTGGTCACCCGGAGTGGCCTCCCAGCCCTGAAACCAACGCTCGTTAAAAGATTGTATTATTAATTCCAAAGGATCCTTTTCCTCTTCGGGACCGTGTGCTCCGCGGGGATTTGGATTTTGAGGATCCAATTCCGATTCTGAATCGTCCAATTCAATGGTCTGATTCAATTTTACGCGCTCCAGTCCATAGGTTGATAAATCTACAGATTCCAATAATTCATCTAAAGCGTCAATATCCGGATTGGCAATTGGCAGTTTTGGAATTAGAAATTTCAAAAACCAAAATAACTTCTCCCAATTCAAAACTTCAAAAGGTAAAATTGCAGCCATTTGGCCATATATTTTCACAAACTGTTTTGCCTTAATTTTGAAATCGGCTTTTTCATCTTCTTCTAATTCAAGTCCTGTCTTAAATCGTTCTGCGGCTTTATCAATTACAGGGCTCAATAATTGGGCATTAACTTTATTGAAAAACAAAATATTGAAATTTTCCACTTCTTCCCATTCATAAACCCCAACTTCATCCAGCGTGTTTTTTAATTCGTGAAGCACATTAACATCCGTTGCCTGGCTTAAGGAAGTCGCTGTATAAAAAGGGTCAAAGGAGGTTTTAATATCTTCGGCAGAATTAAAGAAATCCAGGACAAACAGGTCTTCGGTTTTCTTGCCCAATTTATTTTCTGCCCTGTTTAAACGGGATAATGCCTGAACTGCGGTAACCCCCTGTAGTTTTTTATCCACATACATGGCACATAGTTTTGGTTGGTCAAAACCTGTTAAATATTTATTGGCAACCACTAATATCCTGTACCCGTCTTCATCAAATTTATCTCTGGTGTCCTTCTCGGCAAAACCATTTAATTCAGCTTCTGAATATTCAATTCCGTCCACTCGTTTTTTTCCTGAAAAAGCTACCAATACTTTAAACGGGTTTCCCTTGTCGCTAACAATTGTTTTTAAAGCCTTGTAATATCTTATAGCCGATTCGATACTCTGCGTAACAACCATGGCCTTTGCCTTGCCTTTCAGTTTTTTCTGATTGACTATTTTTGGGATAAAATGATCAAGGATAATTTCGGCTTTGGTATTTATCGTTTGTTGATGTTGCTCTACATAAGCACGTAATTTCTTTTGTGCTTTCACCGAATCAAACAAGGGATTGGCCTCAATGGATTTTTCTATTTCATAGTAACTTTTTAAGGTGGTATAATTTGCCAAAACATCCAGAATAAAGCCTTCCTCAATGGCTTGCTTCATAGAATATAAATGAAAGGGTTTAAAGCTTCCGTCTTCCTGCTTTACGCCAAACTTTTCTAAGGTTATTGCCTTAGGAGTGGCCGTAAACGCGAGATAAGAAGCATTTCCACGCATTTTACGCGAATGCATGGCATTCACGATCTTATCCTGAACATCCATTTCATCTTCCTCTGAAACCTGTTGTCCCATCGCGCGATTCATATTGTCGTGCGCAGTACCGCTCTGACTGCTGTGCGCTTCATCTATTACCACGGCAAAGCGTTTGTCGCTTAAATCTTCAATGCCATCAATGATGAACGGAAATTTTTGAATGGTAGTAATAATGATTTTTTTGCCCTGTTCCAGACTTTCCCTCAGTTCCTTTGAAGAATAGGCAGGAGCAATGATGTTTTTGACTTCAGAAAATTCTTTGATGGTTTCACGAAGTTGTTTGTCGAGCAAACGCCTGTCTGTAACCACGATCACCGAATCAAATAAAGGATGTTCCATTCCATTATTTCCCGGAACACTGCTGTTTTCGGGATAGGTTTCTATAAGTTGATAGGCCGCCCAGGTGATGGAGTTTGACTTTCCAGAACCGGCTGAATGTTGAATTAAATAGTTGTGGCCAACTCCTTTTTTAGTCGCGTGATTAATAATTTTCCTCACCACATCCATTTGATGATAGCGGGGAAAAAAGAGGGTCCTGGTGTTTAAATTGTTTTTTATACTGCCATCCAATCGCACAAAATGCTGAATGATATTTGCCAGGCTTTCCCGGGTAAAAACCTCCTCCCATAAATAGGCGGTTTTATGGCCAAACGGATTTTGTGGATTGCCCTTGCCATGCTTGTTCCCTTTATTGAATGGCAGGAAAAAAGTATTGTTGCCATTTAATTTGGTGGTCATATAAGTCTCGTCTGTATCAACGGCAAAATGAACCACGCAGCGTGAAAAGTTCAACAATGGTTGCCTTATATCCCTTTGTGTTTTGTATTGATATTGCCCGTGCACCTTCGCATTTTGCCCCGTCCAGGGGTTTTTTAGTTCCATGGTTACTATGGGAATTCCATTTATAAAAAGTACCATGTCTATTTCTTCCCGTGGATTATCTATAGAATACCGAAGTTGCCGGGTATCACTAAAAATATTATTGTTAAAGTTCTCTTTTACGTTTTTGCTGCTGCTGGCAAGGGGCAATTGATAGAATAATGTGAAATTGGCATCGTCCACTTTCAGGCCTTTGCGAAGCAGGTGTAAAACCCCGTATTTTTTTATCATCCGGTCATAACGGTTGAGGATTTTTAACTTCCAGTCGCTTTGTTTTTGAAGCTTTTCGAGTTCTTCTTTCTGGGTGGTTTCCAGGAATTGCCAGAAATACTGTTCGTCTATTGCAAACCGGGCATTAAAATTATGGGGTTGTCCAATAAAATAACCTTTCCCCGTTTGGTAAAGCGCATTATGCTCTGCAACTGCCTCACCATTATTAGGTTGATTCTTTAATTCTTCAAGGCAGGCACCAGTTAAGTGCTTTTCTATTGCTGCTTCTAATGCTTGTTCGTTAGTTTGGCTATGCATATAATATTATCTTATTCAGTATAGTTAAATTCTGTAAATGTGACATAGTAATCCTTAACAGATAAGTCATTTTCTTCTAAAACATGATCAAAAAGGATAATATCTTTTCCCTTAACCAGCCATATTTCATACATATCTTTTTTGGCACGCCCAAACTCTATTTCTTCTCTTGAAATAATAAAGGAATTACTAGAGAATGTTTTTACCTCAGCATATTTATAGTTTTCTCCTTTATCTGGACTATATCGAATATCATAATGTAAACCTTCATCATCTTTGGATTTCCAGTGAACGAATTCTTCGCCATATTTTTCACAAAATTTATCAAACACTTTTCTCTCAGAATTCTTTCCTTCCTGTACATTTTTCTTATCCTGATCATGTTTAGGATTAAATAGTTTTTTTCTGTTTTTATATCCAGATAATTGATTGGTCATGAACTTTCTAGATTTTTTTAAAGTTACGGATTCCGACTTTTCGCTTTCCTTATTTTCATCTTTAATAGATTCATTGTGCCGCTCATCTTCACGGTTCTCTTCCAAAACCTTAATTCGACTTTTTAAATTTTCAATTTTAATTGGAAAATGAAGTAAACTAAGAATCCTAGAATTTGATGATGCCAATTCGCTTTCCTTTTCATTTAAAGCTCCTTTATTTTTGGTGAAGTACGCATCTATATGCTGATTTAAAGTTGGGTCAAGGCTTATTTTACCAAAATTCTTTCGTATAAAAACCTTAAAGATTATTTCACTTTTGATGGTAAAATTGTATTTATATTTTGACGAAAACTTCTCAATAAATTCTTCTTTTAAAATTTCAAAATCATGTAGTTTTTGTAAGTAATTTTCTCGTTGATCCGTTTTCTCACACCATTTATGAAGTGACTTTCTGAATAATTCATAATTATTTAAAAAATAGGATGTGAGCCTGTTGTAATGGTATTTAAAAAGATCAATTGGCACTAAAGAAAAACTATTGAAGTCCTCTATGCATATTTCTAATTCTGAAAATAATTTTTCTAGAAATTCTTTATTACTCTTTGAATTTATAAATTCATAGTCTGGAAGATCTGAATTTATTGTAAGGTGTAAATCATTTAAGATTCTTTCAAGTAAAAAATCATCTTCATCCTTGATTTCAAAATCCCTCTCAATTGTTCTGTAAATTGTAGACCAAAAAATTGTTCTAGAATTCGAGTAACCCAGAACTTCCAATGTTTCATCAATTAGATCATCAGTGAAATTCACTCTAGTTAAATGTTTCACATCTGCCAAATCGGTTGAAAAAATTGCACGGAATTCTGACTTGTGGCTAGAAACATCGAAAAGATGGGATAGAATCTCAGATAATGAATCTTTGAATTGTGAATCCTTTTTAATTTTTGAGAAAGGCTGTTCTTTCGATACCTTCATATAATACCCATCATCTTTCAGGTAAATAAATTCGAATTGATCAAGCTCATAAAACTTGGAATCAATTTGAGCGCTTAGACTATCGCAAATATTTATCTTCAGCTTTTTAAAAGCTATTGCCTCCTGTCTTTTGGAAGTTTCATTATCTAGAGCATTTACTCTATGAATGAAAATATAAGGAATCAATTCTGAAATATAGTCAGTGAGTTGTCTTGTTATTTCAGGGTTATTGACATATTTGCCAAGACCGATTTCAATTTGAGAAAGATCATTGATTCCAAAAAACTCGATAGCTTTTTTTCCTCCTGATCTTCGGGGGTAATTGAAAATGGGAAAATCCTCTCTTAATTTATTTGGTAATTTTACCTTATCACTAAAATAAATTTCCTCAGGTCCGAATAATTTTAGCCCCTCATGGTCCTTAGCAAACAACTTAAAAGTAGATTCAAAATCCTCTTCATTTTCTTCATAATGTAAATATGCTCTTCTGTAATAAGAAGCAGAGTTCCTTCCGTTTGGATATAAATGATGAATTTTATCCAAAATTTCGGAAACCCGGTTTATAGAAAGATCATTAAAATCGGATGCACCACCAATTAAATAAATTAGCCGGTCTATTTCACGTCGTTTTAATGAGTATTGTTTGAATAGAGAATGAGAATAATTGATACTTTTCTCATTTACATGTTTATAGTTAGATTCGATCAAATGATCTTTGAAGTTATAATATTCTTTCTGAACTAATTGGGACAAGTAGCTTTCATCTGAAACTTGTGAATCAGGAGTGCGGTAAAAATAATTTATTCTTTCTCCATGAAGTTTTTCCCTGTGGTTCAAATTATTCTTTAATCGCTTATCCTTATATAACCATAAAATGAATTGTTCGATGCTCAGGTTTTCAAATATCCTATCTCGATCCTCGAAAATTGTTACTTGAACTGAAGCAGAAGTGGGTGGGAAACCAATTACATTCGTAATATAAGGGTCATGTGAATTATTGATGATTTTTGTTTCATATTTTACAAAAGAATTAACCCCTAACCAACTTAGTAAATTTCTCAATTTTGAGTCATCGAATTCAGTAAGGCCTAAATCCTTTGGTGTAGCAATGTGTGTTTGGGAATTGTACCAATCTCCGAAAATTTGCTCAGAAAGAACCCCTTGGTCATACAGGGTAGAGAAAAACATTTCAGAGGCCCATCCAACCTTGCCAGTATTGTCCAGGATTGGAACTTCTGATAAGCCGATGGATTGTATGGTGATGGAGGATATCGAAAAATTATAATAAAGAGAACCAAGCATTTGCTGTATGATTTCTCTTTCCTGCTGTTTATTTTCTTTTATAGCATCGCGAGCATTATCGATAAGTTTCCTCGATAGTGGTAGAAAATCATAATCATGTATCCTACTGATACTTTTTACTTTATTTTGTAAAGCACGAGATTTGTCCTGTTTGGTTTTTTCATTGATTTCAAAAATTTCAACTAACTCTTCGAATAGTTCACTGTTCAGGATACTAATCGAACTGAAAGAAGGAATATCAAGTTCCTTACTGACATATGTAAAAACATCATTGTCACTTGAGATAATTTTCCCAACCAGGTCAATTAAAATACTATAATGATCAATTTTATTATATTCAGTATTTCGATCAACCAGGTATTTTATAAGTTGAGCCCTTAACTTTATATTTTCGATCTGGCTGGACCATTGATTAGTTAGATCTATAAATTCCTCGTAATTGTCATATCTGGTTTTTAAAGATTTAATAGTTTCCGGTAAAGGCAAAATGTGGTCCTTAAAAAATTGTCCCCCTTCTCCCTCTTGAATTAAAGAGGCGAATTCTGTATCGACACAGACTGCTTCTTCTAAAGAAGAATATAGGTCATTTGTACAAGGGATTATCCTCTCCTTATTAAGAACTTTATCAAGTTTCTTATAAAAATTCAATTCTTTTAAATTATCATTTTTTCCTGCGTACTTTAATAAGCAATATGGCTGCCAATCGACCTTGTCCTCAGCCTTCATTAGAGCAACGGACTTCATTAAATCAACCAATCGGCGGACTACATATTTGTTTTTATCGCTATACTCTAATTGTTTTCTATTTTGATCCAGGTCGAAGCTTGCATGAATTATATAGGGAAAATCAAGGGAAATATTAGTAGGGAAAAATGAGAATAACTTATACTTCTCCTTTGTTTTTCCTCTTGGCACAGCAATCTTGACCTGATAATTCTCTTCTACTCCCTCCCGATCTTGATATTTTTCCGGTAAAACATCGGTTTTTTCATACAGATCCCAGATTTCCGTTTTACTTGTAACGTTTTGAAAACTTCCTTTTAAGAGTGAATGTCCATTTCTTGAGATCTTGATATTCTCCTTTTTAGTAAACCCTTTAAAATTGATCTCTGTAATATGTTTTAAGAATAAGATCGTCTCTGCATTTATAGATCGTACTTGTTGGAGAATATCATCAAGGAATTGATCTTTATACCTTATCGTAATAACCGCGCTGAACTGAGGGTAGCTACTATCTTTAACAACTTTAGGAACGGTAAGAACAGGAATAGGACAAATTTTCTCTGGTATTTTAAACTGTTCACGAATTTTATTTTGCTCCCACTCTTTAAAATTAGTGTTGAATGCTCTATTTCGAATCTTTTCAGAATAAGTAACTCGTAAAGAATTGCTATAAATATCTACCTGATCTGTCCAATTTAATATAGATCGAAAGCCTAAGCCTTTATTACCGATGAATTGTGTCTTATCTACTTTTGAAGATAGATCACTTGTGAACAGGGACCTATAACCTTCCAATGAAAAAGGAACTCCAAAATTAGCGATGGATAAAAGGTTATTCTCTTCATTTAATTCTATAAATACCTTATCTGAAGCCTGGTCATCACAGTTTTGCAATAACTCTAGTAATTGGCGACCATTATAACCTTTTGTTGTAGATAACTCTCGATTATAGGCGGAGACCATTTCATCAAAATCCTTTTTAAAAAGTGATAGTTTCGCATCCTTTCGATATAATATAAATTCCTCTAAATCTAGTTCAACTGTTTCCTTAACAATCATTTATACTTAATTAATAACCATTACTTCACCTGCTTCGCCACTTCTATTAAACTTCCCTATTCTTCTCATACTTCTCCAATGCCTCTTTCAATACTTGCTCTTCAAACTGCTTCTTATTTGTAAACATATCTGAATACAAGGTGTTTAAATAAGAGTTGCTATAGCATTCTATAAATTGAGATCGCTCTTTTATTTCATTATCTGTCGCGTACTCCCACCCATTTATATATGCTCTGGCTTTATCCTTAGCGAAGTCAAGCATTTCTTCGTCATCAGAAATCCCAGCCCTTCTTTTTACATCCACCAATTCGCTGGCATATTTTTCTGCATATTGCTCAGCATATTCTTCACTTTTACCTTGTGAGAGGGATTGATCATAAATCAAGGCATAATCTTCACAGTATATTTCATGATAATAATCTTCAGCCATTAATTCTGCATATTTGTTTGCATATATTTCCGATTTCCCACATTCTATTTGCTTCTTATAAATTTTGGAAAAATCTGCTGCCCGTTCTTCAATAGGGCTTTCCGAATAACCATTATTGATTACATTATCAATCAAAAAATCTGTATAGCGTTTATCTCCGTTATTTAGTTTGCAAAAGACATGTAAATCTTTGAGAGCTTCTTCTTTATTTACCGCGGCAACATCCTCATAACACCTAAAAACCGCGTAATGATTATCATTCATTAGCTTTAATTTTGCTCGCGTTGTACTCCAGATTTTGCTAAATCCATACTGTCTACATTCTATATAAAAGCCTATAAAATCATTTGGCACTTCATGTAATGAAGCGGGAGTGTCCTCTTTTTCAATTGCATTATCTCCTTCCAACTCAGTAAGAAATTTGGCTAAGAAGGAGGTGAAAACTTCTTCAAATTCCTTATTCCCGGAAAACTTTTGAACTTTTTCTTCAAAAGTTTTTTTACCTATATATTTTTCTATTATTGGTTTCATAAAATTAATTTGTTTAACTCACCTTTATCTTCCCCGTTACCGCACTATTTATTAAACTGCTTTTATACTCTTTTAACCTGGCAATTTCCTGCTGTTTTAAGCTAATGGCGGTTTCTATTTTTCGGGAAGCCTTTTCTATATATTCTGCAATTTCTTTTTGTTCTGAAATAGGAGGAAGAGAAATAGGCATGTTTCCAAAAGTGTCTTTATTAACATACATTATTGTAGTTAAGGTTGAATTGTTCTTGAAATAATCTTCTGAAAGCCTAACTAAATATGTCAAATAATTAGGATCTACTTTTAAATTAGTAAACCCTTGAATTTGCTGATTAATAATACAATCAAAATTAAGTTTGGAAGCAATCCCGAAATTTCCGACACAAGTTGCTATTACACTATTAGCTCCTATAATTCTTGAACCTGTCTTATTTATTGAATTATTACTTACATAATAAGTTACTGCCGTTTCAAAAAGCTCTACACTTCTTAAATGTTCTGTAGTCACCCAAGGGTAACCATAACTTTCCGTATTTAAATCTGGTTTTGCTCTTTCAGGAACAAAAATCGTTGAATAATATTTTGCTTTAGTAACCTCCCAATGCTCCGGGACCTCCCCGATCCACTCCACACCAGAATCCTTTAGATTTACATTTGGACTTAAACCTTGAGTAACGGCTTTGTGTATGAGTATTTGTTTGCGTTCTTTAAGTAAGCTTATTTGTTGCTTTTTTATACCAATAGCCTCTTCTATTTTAGTGGTTTTATCGTCTAAAAATTGAGCGATGGCGGTTTGTTCTTGTAATGAAGGTTTAATAAAAGGAATATTTAATAGGTCATTTGGTCCAAGTGTAGACCTAACTCCAGAACCCAAATTATTATAAACTTCATTGATATATAAACTGAAGAAATAATAGTATGCATATCTCGCAAAATTATCTTTTCCTATAATCAATCGTATATATGCAGAACTCATTATTCCTTTTTCGTGAACAATTCCAACCCTGCTTGTTTTTACATTTTCTAAGTCAATTAGCTTAAAAACTAAATCATTTTTATCAAAAACTTGATAAGTAGCATAATCCTTTGGAACCATTCCTATAGGTGCATCAGGATTATTATTTACAACACCTCTTAATGTAAGTGATAAAACATTATCACAATGTCGGTTTTTATTCAGCTGTTTTTCAACTTTATGAAATCTTTTAGATGGTAAAATTTCCCATTCTTTAGGAATGTCGCCCAACCAAGCTATACCAGAATCTTTGTATGTTTCGTAACGCTGAATTTTATTTTCTATCTCTACCATTAAGTTAGGTTTAAAATTTCGGCAATTAAGCCATCGCTTAATGTTTCCAGCTCTAAAATATCGGCAGTCACTTCTTCAATATTCCTTAAAGGGGTGTGCTTGTAAAAGTATTTGTTAAAGCTAATTTCGTAACCAATTTTGGTAGCATCCAGGTTTATCCAGGCTTCTGCCACATGTGGTTGTACTTCGCGTAAAAAGTAGCGGTGGATGTTGTCTTTTAAAGGAACATTTTTCGGTATCGCGTAGATCGCTTTCAGTTTCGTAGGTGGTGTACCAGCCTCGGCTGGCTTGCTCTCCTTTTTTTGTGGTTGCGTAATAGCCAAAGTCTGCCAGTTGGTCTTCTTTACAACCTAGATGACTTAAAAGTTTTGCGAGTTTATCTCCGGTGAGTTTATCTGTTTTTTTAACCACTTTTTCGGCATTGGCATCATACCAGCTTACCGAATTTAAAATGGCTTTTTTATCGCTAACGCTTACAGATAGCTTTTGCTTTTTAATTTCAACATCTACCAAAACTTTAAACTTATTAAAGTCGTTGTGCTCTTCTTCTCCAACTGCTTTTAATAAAGCGGTTCCCATTTTTACTAATTGCAGATGTTTTTGCCAGGTTTCCTTTTTGGTCAGTTTCTTTTTGTTCGCAGAAGAAAGGTTCAATTCGTTTTTCTCGCACCATTCCAACAATTCTTTTTCGTGCTCCTTAGTGTTGGTGTACATACGTTCTCCAAAAGTTTCGAATGCCCATTGCATAGGATCTAGTAAGCTTTTATCAAAACGTAATGTTTCTATGCGCTCTGGCGTAAACTGTGCTTTTAATCGTTTAGGGCGTTCTATCGTCGCTTTGTAATATCCAAAATCACCATTATCAAATACTTTTGCAGAAATACCTTGTTCCCCTTTGCGTTCTTCCACGCTCATATTGGTGTAAGCAGTTACAATAGTCGTAATATGTTTTGGCGAAAACTCACAATTCTTGTTTCCTAAATTTTTACGCAGTTTTCTATATAACTGTCCGGCATCTATCAATTGCACTTTGCCTTTTCTGTTTGCCGGCTTATTGTTGCTTAAAATCCAGATATAGGTGGTGATCCCGGTATTGTAAAACAGGTTATTTGGCAATTGCACAATGGCTTCCAGCCAATCGTTTTCTATGATATAACGGCGAATGTTGCTTTCGCCTCCCCCGGCATCTCCCGTAAATAAACTGGATCCATTATGCACTGAAGCGATACGTGTACCTGTTGGACTTTGGGTCAAGGATTTCATTTTAGAAACCATTTCCATTAAAAACAATAATTGTCCGTCTGAAGATCTTGGAGTGGCATCGGCATCTTCTTCAACATCCCAATAATTCTTCAATTTAATTTGAAAACGGGGATCTATCACGTCTTTCCCATCCTTGATATATTTTTGTTCGCTGCTCCAGGATTTTCCGTAAGGCGGATTTGAGAGCATAAAATCGAAAGTAGTCCCGGCAAATTCATCTGTAGAAAGCGTAGAACCAAGCCTGATGTTTTCAGGATTATTCCCCCTTGATCATCATATCACTCTTACAGATGGCATAAGTCTCATCGTTTATCTCTTTTCCGTAGAGATACACATCACCAGAAGCTTTAATAATCCCTTTTTCGTCTTTGATAAAATTCTGGGATTCGGTTAGCATTCCACCACTTCCGCAGGCAGGATCGTAAATGGTCATTACCGGCGGTAAGTTGTCTTTAATTGGATCGAAGATAATATGCGTCATTAGATCGATCACTTCACGAGGCGTAAAGTGCTCTCCTGCTTCTTCGTTATTCTCTTCGTTGAATTTTCTGATCAGTTCTTCAAATACATAGCCCATTCCCAAGTTAGTAAGGGCCGGAAGTTTTCTGCCTTCAGGATCTTCTTTTTCAAAAGGCGTAACGTTTATGTAAGACGATGTGAATTTTTCCAACACATCTAACAACACATCTTTGGCAGCCATATGCCGCACCTGACTGCGCAGTTTGAATTTATCTATGATTTCCTTCACGTTAGGACTGAAACCATTAAGATAATCCTCGAAATTGGCCTGTAATATCTGCTGACTATTAGTTGCAGTATCGTGTAGTTTTTGAAGTGTCCATTTACTGGTATTGTAAAACACATAACCAGAGGCTTCTTTCAATCCGTTTTCATCCCATTCCGTAAATCCTGCGTCATCGCGCTGGAAAGATAATTCTTCCATCACCGCATCTTTGGTGGGTTCCAGTAAAGCGTCAAGACGGCGAAGGACTACCATCGGTAGAATTACATCGCGGTATTTTCCGCGTACGTAAACATCACGCAGACAATCGTCTGCAATAGACCAAATAAAAGAAACGAGTTTATTGTGTACTTGTTGATTCATTTATATAGTAAAGTAAGCGTTAGAATTTGGTGCTGTAAATAAGCATTGAAATTCCCGAAGAGTAAGGGAGGCGGAATTTCCATTGCCAGCGGAGTAAATCTAAAGGTTTTCTTAAAGAAAGGAAGGGTAATTACAATCTATTTTAAGAAGAAGGAGGAAGTCTATTTACTTCCTCCTTCTTCTCTAATTCTTTATGGGAAACTAATGTTTTCTGGAATCATTATTTCCTTTTTCATATCGCAAAAAGAACTTATTGGAAGCTACTTCTTCGAAA
>Ga0307486_1001538_pt1 | contig 17439 bp, 21 predicted proteins | sample CBIW02metaG_FD_203663 | JGI IMG/M metagenome (GOLD analysis project Ga0307486, IMG submission 203663) | Sea-ice brine microbial communities from Beaufort Sea near Barrow, Alaska, United States - CBIW 0.2 | ecosystem: Environmental > Aquatic > Marine > Coastal | place: USA: Alaska | collected... | reverse complement strand
GCGGCCCTCGTTAGACGGCATTGCTTTGCCTTCCGTCCACAAGCCATCCACGAGACGTCCGCAACCATTCGTGGTTTGCCGCAGTTAGCCGTACCGTTGAGGGGCGACCTTGTGCGGCAGTCGTGATCAATCGGTGGTGACCGAAAGTTGTCGGTAGTCGATTGACCGCTCTCCTAAAGCGGGTGTCGGCAGTTCGAATCTGCCCAGGTGCACCCCGAAATCCTTCGTGTTGATGCTGACACCATCTCGGAGTCGAGGCGGACAGGCCCATTAGTCCGCAAACAGTCCGCAGAAGCTTGTGTCCGCGCCAGCGCCCAGGTCGAGATGGTCGACCCGATTGCGCTTGACCCTCCAGTCAGACGGAAGGTCTAGCATAATATCGGACGCACATGTAGGGAGGTTCCTGTGGTTCCACCGAATGCGCATGACGCAACGACCGGAAACCGGCACGACGACACATTAGAGGCGAGTTCACGCCCCAAGGAGGATCGCGCCAAGCACGAGCACAGCGGTGACCACTCCGGCCACGCCGAGATGTTCCGCCACCTGTTCTGGTGGAACCTGCTGTTAGCCATCCCGGTCATTGCCACCAGCGAGATGGTCGAAGGCTGGTTCGGCTACAACCTACCCGGCTCCGCTTGGATCGCGCCGCTGATTGGAACGGCAATTTTTGTCTGGGGCGGACGACCGTTCCTCACCATGGCCAGGGACGAGATCCGCGCGAAGTCGCCGGGCATGATGACGCTCATCAGCCTGGCGATCACGGTAGCGTTCCTGGCTTCGGCGGCGTCCACCCTCGGCATCGGCGAGCTCGACTTCTGGTGGGAGCTCGCCGCGCTGATCGTGGTGATGCTCTTGGGCCACTGGCAGGAGATGAAGGCTGTGGGTCAGGCTCAGGGCGCACTCGCAGCACTCGCCGAGCTTCTGCCGGACCATGCTGAACGTGTCACCGGTGACGACGAGACGGAGCACGTGTCGATCTCCGACCTCAGTGAGGGCGACACGGTGGTGGTGCGGCCCGGCGGGAGGATCCCGGCCGACGGCACGATCACCCGCGGGGAAGCCGCGGTCGATGAGTCCATGATCACTGGCGAGTCGGCCTCCGTGAGCAAGTCCAAGGGCGACAGCGTGGTGGCAGGCACCGTCGCTACGAACGGCTCGCTTCGCATCGAGGTCACCGCCACCGGTGACGGCACTGCGCTCGCGGGCATCCAGCGCATGGTGATCGACGCACAGGAATCCAAGTCTGGCACTCGCATGCTCGCCGATCGCGCGGCCGCATGGCTCTTTTGGATTGCTTTGGGCTCTGCCGCACTTACGTTCGCAATCACGGCGGCCGTTGACAACCCCGCAACTGGTCTCTCGCGCGCCGTTTCGGTACTGGTCATTGCCTGCCCACACGCGCTCGGCCTCGCGATACCACTGGTGATCGCGATCTCGACCGCGACATCGGCGAAGCACGGGATTCTCATCAAGGACACCTCCGCGCTTGAGCGCATGCGTACCATCGACACGGTTCTGTTCGACAAGACTGGCACCCTTACGGCCGGCTCACATGAACTTACCGAAATTGCCACGGTCGACGGTTGGGACGATGCCCGGATGCTCGCCCTTGCCGCTGCGGTCGAGTCCGATTCGGAGCATCCGATCGGTCGAGCAGTAGTTGCCGCGGCGAAGGCTCGCGGGGTCGATCTCCCGTCGACCGACGCCACAGAGACGATGCCGGGGCAGGGTGTGCGCGCGACTATTGACGGTCGTCAGGTCGCGGTTGGGGGACCGGCGCTCATCGAGTCACTGCACGCCACCTTGCCAGACAGCCTGGACGATGCGGCGCGCACCTGGCGCGGCAATGGCGGCGCAGTGCTACACGTCGTTGTAGACGGCGAAGTCGTGGGTGCCTTCACCACCTCCGACCCGGTGCGCCCAGAATCGAAGGCGGCCGTGGACGCCTTGCATGCCCGCGGTATAGCTGTCGCGATGATCACGGGCGATTCGCAGGCGGTCGCAGACGCGGTCGCGAAGCAATTGGGCATCGATGACGTCTTCGCCGAAGTACTGCCTGAGGACAAGGACAAGGCGGTAGGCGACCTTCAGGGCCGCGGCAAGCGCGTCGCCATGGTCGGCGACGGGGTGAACGATGCACCGGCGCTGGCTCGCGCGGATGTGGGCCTCGCGATCGGTGCCGGGACCGATGTGGCGATGGAGGCCGCGGGCGTGGTGCTAGCGGGTTCGGACCCGCGAGCAGTACTCGGCGTCATCACCCTCTCGCGCGCGTCCTACAAGAAGATGCGCCAGAACCTCGTGTGGGCCACCGGCTACAACGCGATCGCGATCCCGCTCGCGGCCGGTGCGTTCTCGTGGGCGGGCCTTACGATGCCGCCCGCGCTGGCGGCCGTCGCGATGAGCGTGTCGACCATCGTCGTAGCGGCGAATGCGCAGTTGCTGCGCCGGGTCAGCCTCAAGCCAGAGGATCTGGCGGGATAGGAACCCGGTCGCGTTTTGTGTAGCCAAGGGCGACCGGGGCGCTGAGGCGAGAAAACTTAATGGTCGGGGCCGGCGTGATGTGGTTGCGCCGGTCCCTGATCGCAACGGGTAGTACGGCGGTAATTTTCGCTCTCGTGCGGCGCACCTCAGATTCACTCGGTACTCCGAAGACAGCTCCCGACGGCGAGGCGCTGGTCGCGCCGCTGGCGTCGAACTCAAGTTGCGCGAGTCTCCATCGGGCCAAGAGCAATTTGCCCAACGTCCTCGAGCATGGTGACTAGAGTCGGCTCGAGACTGCGCCATCCACCGAAGCGACCCCGGCTCACTGATTCCAAGATCCTTCCCGATCTGGCCAAAAGGCTTCTCACCCGACCGAGCAAGCACGATCGCTCGACGGCGGAACTTCTCCTGCTTAGCAGCAGGCATCACGGATTCCTTGCGGGACGATCATCGCCTCAACTCAGGTGTCCGAGAAACTCGGGACAGGTCGGAAGTCCACTGACCTTCGGGGACGTCAACCCCTCCTGCCCTCAACCAACCACCCAGCGCCACGCTCACGCCACAGTCAAGGGCGGAGAACCTGCTACTGTGAGAGCAGTTCCCATTATGTGGGAGTCCTCCCCGGCAGATACCAATGAAGTTATAACTTTGGAGATATTGCACATGCGTCGACTCAATTTCAAACTCTTCCTTATTCCCGCACTCGCGTCCGCGCTCCTGCTTTCAGCGTGCACCTCGCCCGACAACGGCGACGGCGGAGGTGCGGCGGTCCAGAGCCAACTCGACTCAGTGATCAAGAGCGGCACAGTGCGGGTTGCCGTGCTCCCCGACTACCCGCCGTGGAGCGTGCAGACGGCGGACGGTGGCTTCGAAGGCTACGACATCGACATCGCTCAGAAGCTCGCAGAGGCCCTCGGCGTCGAACTTGAACTGGTCAGCACGGACGGCACCAGCCGCCTCCCCCTGCTAAAGTCCGATCGGGTTGACGTGAACATCTCCGAGTGGACAGCCACCGACGAACGCGCCAAAGAAGTGGGCTTCACCATTCCCTACGTCGCCCACGGCGCCGGCGTCCTGGTCAACGCTGCGGACCCCCTCGCGAGTTACGCAGATCTAGCGGGCAAGACCGTCTCCGTCGCCCGCGGCAGCACAAACGACTCGATCATGACCAAGTACTTCCCCGACACGAAGATCGAGCGGTTCGAGACCATCGCCGACGCTGCGGCGGCATTGCGGGCCGGCAAGGTCGACGCGCTCGTCGAGGGCTACTCCACCGTGACGCAAATGGCCGAAGAGGACCCGAACTACGCGATCATTGATGCGCCCGCGCTCTTTCCCTCCCTGGTGTCCATGGGCGCGTTGCAGGAAGACCAGGTCTGGATCAATTACCTGAATAACTTCATTCGCAACCTGAATGCTTCCGGCACGAATCAGGAACTGTTCCAGAAGTGGGGTCACGCGGACCTTCCCGACATCGTTGGCTAGGTTCATGGGCTCGTCGACCGGACACGTCCGGTCGACGAGCGCCCAACGCAGTGACGTGGCGCTCAAGAAAGGCCATGCATGAACCTCTACTTCGGCGATATTGTCCAGTATCTGCCTGTGATGCTTGAAGCCCTCTGGGTAAGTATCTACGTCACGCTGATCAGCTTCGCGGCCGGCAGCGTGCTGGGTATCTTCATCTACCTGGCTAAATCCAGCAGGTTCAAGGTCTTGCAGCTGATCAGCAACGGCTACATCGAGGTGATCCGCAACACCCCGCTGCTCGTGCAGCTCTACCTGATCTACTTCGGCCTCGGGTCCATCGGCATCAACTTCAATCCGCTCTGGTCGGTATTGATCGGGATGACCCTGAACAACTCGGCTTACACCGCCGAGATCTTCCGAGCCGGAATCAGTGCGGTGCCGAAGGCCCTTCGTGAGGCGGGAACCGCCCTCGGGATGCCCTTCCACCAGACATTTCGCTACGTGATGCTCATGCCCGGAATTCGCAACGTCTTGCCGTCCCTGACCAACCAGTTCATCGTGCTGTTCTTGTTCTCATCGGTCGGCTCCGTCATCTCCCTGGATGAGTTGACTTCCACGCTGATGAACCTTAACTCGCAAACTCTGCGCACGCTTGAGATCTTCTCCGTCGGTGCCGTGCTCTATTACCTGACGTCGGCAACCATCGCGTTCGCATCCAGAATGACCGAGAGGTTTGCTTTCAGATGGTAGGGCAGAGCTGATGGACTTCGTACAATTTCTACCGCCCCTCTTGCGTGGTGCCGGGCTGACCCTCGTCATCTGCGTGGCCGCCGGGGTACTGGGCAGCTTGATCGGAATCGTGCTGGGCACCGCCAAGGCGTCGCCGAGCTGGATCGCGCGAGCGATCAGTTCCATCTACGTCAACTTCCTCCGCGGCGTCCCAATTTTGATCATCTTGCTCTTCGCCTATTTCGCCCTGCCGCTGATTCTTCCCGCCCTCACTTTCTCGCGAGCGTTCACGGCGGTTGCGGGTCTCTCCGTGTACGCGGGGGCTTACATCGCCGAGATCGTGCGTGGCAGTATCCAAGCGGTTCCCAAGGGACAGTCAGAGGCGGCGGAGGCCCTCGGGATGCACTATTTCATGCGACTGCGCTATGTGATCTTTCCGCAGGCGGCGAAGATCGCCGTGCCGCCGGGCATCGGGTTTCTGATCGCGCTGGTCAAGGCCTCCTCTCTGGTCTCGGTGATCGGGTTCGTCGACCTCACCCGGGCTGGTCGCATCGTCACAACGATCAATCAGCAGCCGCTGTTGACATTCCTCGTCGTGGGCGCGCTCTACTTCGCCATCTCGTATCCCATTTCGCTGCTCGGCAGATGGTACGAACGGAAGTTGGTATGAGCGTCTCACCCTTTTCACCCGCCGAACGGAGTAACGCATGATCATCACGGTCGAAGGTTTGCACAAGAGCTTCGGGAAACTGGAGGTGCTCAAGGGCATCGACTGCGAGGTCGCCGAAGGGGAGGTGCTTTGTGTGATCGGCCCTTCCGGGTCTGGCAAGAGCACCTTCCTGCGCTGCCTGAACTTTCTCGAATCATTCAAGGAAGGGCACGTGACCATCGGCGGTCACAACCTCACCGGCGCAAAAACGAACCTGAATGCGGTACGTAAAGACGTCGGCATGGTGTTTCAATCCTTCACCTTGTTCCCGCACATGAAGGTGATCGACAACATCATGCTGGCTCCGATGAAGGTCGGCAAGGTCAGTCGCGACGATGCGCGGGCCCGGGGCATGGTCCTGCTCGACAAAGTCGGCCTCACCAACAAAGCGGATGTCTTCCCCAGCACCCTCTCGGGTGGGCAAATGCAGCGGGTCGCCATCGCTCGCGCGCTGGCGATGGAACCCACGGTCATGCTCTTCGACGAGCCCACCTCGGCTCTCGACCCAGAGACCGTGGGTGATGTGCTCGACGTCATGAAGAAACTCGCCAAAGAGGGGATGACCATGGTGGTTGTGACCCACGAGATGGGGTTCGCCCGCGAGGTCGCCGACCGTGTTCTGTTCATGGATGACGGCCTCATCGTGGAGGAGGGCACCCCGGCCGAGGTCTTGGACTCACCGCAGCAGGCCCGCACCAAGGCCTTCCTCAGCAAGGTGCTTTGAGGTGAGCTACCCCGCTGAGGCCGATCGCCTCCGGGTGGTGATGGCCACTCCCCTCGATCAAGAGCTGTGTGACCGCATCGTCGCGCTCGAACCGCGCATCGACCTGGTGTGGGAGCCAAGTTTTATGCCACCCCGGCGGTTTGCCACCGATTACCGCGGCGATCCGGGCTTTTCCCGTACGCCGCAGCAGCAGCAGCGGTATGAGAGCATGATCGATTCTGCCGACGCGTTGTACGGAATCCCCGACATGGACCCGGTGGCACTGCGACGCACGATCGCGGCGAACCCGCGATTGCGGTGGGTGCAGACCATGGCGGCCGGCGGGGGAGGGCAGGTGAAGGCTGCCGGCCTCAGCACGTCCGAGCTGAATCGCGTCACGTTCACCACGTCGGCCGGAGTACACGGTCGCCCCCTGGCAGAGTTCGCTATGTTCGGACTTCTGGCCGGTGCCAAAATGCTGCCGCAATTGCTTGAACAACAGAAGGAGCACCTCTGGCCTCCGCGCCGGGAGATGCGCCACCTCACCGACCAGACCATTCTTGTGCTCGGCACCGGGGGCATTGGCCGACAAGTCATCGGCCTACTGGGCGCGTTCGGGTGCACCGTGATTGCGACGAGCCGGCGGGAGACCGCCCTCGCCGGTGTTGACGAGGTCGTGCACCCCGACAATCTGAATGATGTGCTCTCTCGCGTGGACGGTCTGGTCGTGACGCTGCCGGGCACCGATGCCACAAGGGAGTTGGTCGGCGAGGCTGTCCTCTCAGCCATCAAGCCGGGCGCGACCGTGGTCAATGTGGGGCGGGGCACCGTTATTGACGAGTCTGCGCTCATCGCCGCTCTTGATAGCGGTCGAGTCGGCTATGCGGCCCTCGACGTCTTTGCCCACGAACCTCTGCCCGCGTCGAGCCCGCTGTGGGATATGGCCAACGTGTTGATCAGCCCGCACACCGCGGCGCTGTCGGCGGCCGAACCTCGGCTGATTGCCGAGCTTTTCGCCGCGAATGCGGGCAAGCTGCTCGACGGACGACCGCTTCTCAATCGGGTCGACACCGTTGAGTTCTACTAGCCCGGCGAGCGGCACGCGCCAGCGCGGACTCGGCGACCGCCGCGCCGCCGCGGGAGACCTCGCCCGCATCCTCGGCCCGACCGGCCCGCGCCCGGTGGTCTGGAGGGACGAGCAGTGGTGCGGCATCCGTGACCCGTTTTCCGAAGTGTTGAAGCTGACCGGTCATAAGTTCGGACAGGACGTGAGGCTGCTGGCCCCCTGCGAACCGCGTGTGATCCTTGGCATGGCCCATAACGGGCCGGGCGATCGGGTGCTGCCCCCGCAGGCATTCCTAAAATCAGCTCGCACGGCGGTGGGCCCGGGCGATACAATCAGCCTCGATCCGCGTGCCGGAACCGTCAACATCGAAGGTGAACTTGCCGTTGTCCTGGGGCGCACCGCACGTTACCTCCAGCCCGACGACGTACCCGGTGCCATTCTGGGCTACACGATCGGCAATGACGTCACTGCCATCGACCAGGTAGCCTTCGACGAAAAAATGACGCAGGTTAAAAACGGCGACGGGTTCACCCCGCTCGGCCCGTGGATCTCGACACGTCTCGACTGGCGAGACCTGAGTATCGACGTCGAGGTCAACGGTGTCCTGCGGGCGCACGGCACCACGGCCGACCTCACTTACGGTGTCGTCGAGCAGCTCGTCTATCTCAGCTCGATCATGACCTTGGGTGCCGGCGACGTTGTGCTCATGGGGGCGCCTCGAACGGCAACGAGCGTCGAGCCGGGAGATAACGTGGCGATCAGCCTCGCCGGACTCGGAACTCTGCGGAACCCCGTGGCCGCTCTTGCCGGTCGGCACCCCGTCACCGCCCCCTCAGATCAGGAGTACTCATGAGCACCACCCCGGTGACCGAAGCGCCCGGAACGGATGCCGTTCTGCTCCGGCTCGAACAGGCCGGAATCGTTCTCGTGATCGTCATGGACGACGCCGAGCACGTGACCGACCTACAGGCAGCCGCCGTGGCGGGCCTGAACCACGTCAACTTCTTTCCGGCCGGTAAGTCGGGCGGGCGACCAATGATCGGAACGCTGGCCGCACCGTTCCCCGACGTGCGCTTCATGCTCAGCGGCGGGGTGAGCACCGCGAACCTCGCCGACTACCTGGAACAGCCCGTCGATCTTCGCGGCCGACGGCAGCTGGATGACCACGCAGTCACTCATCGCGAACGGGCAATTCGGCTCATCGAGACCAATTGCCACAGAAAGGCGTAGGACCATGCCCGACACACAAGCAGCGGGGCCCAACCGCGACATGGTGGGCAAGGCCCTCTCGCTATTGACGCTTCTCGGTGACCACCCGCACGGCGCGGTCGCTTCCGCCCTTGCTCGTCAGTCGGGCTTGCCGCTCAGCACAGCCCACCGATTGCTCGGTAGCCTGGTTCGCGAGGGTTATGTCAAGTTCGACCCATCGAGCAGGCAGTACACGGTGGGCTTGCGCATTTTTCAACTGGCACAGACCGTGTCGGTTGCCTACGGCTTCGCCGGCATGACGCGGCCCATTCTTGAAGGCGTTTCAGCTTTGACTCGCGAGGTCACCCTGCTGGCGGTGCTTGATGGCAGCCAGCAACTCTACGTACACACCGTGCAGGGACCGCAGCAGGTGCGCGTCGTCGGCGAGCCGGGCACCCACGGGCCGCTCCACTGCGCCGCCAGCGGGAAGGTGCTGATTGCATTCTCGCCCGACAGCGTGCGCAGCCACCTCGTCGACACCATCGCGCTCGACAAATTCACCGCGAACACGATCACGGACCGCAACGCCTTCCGCGCCGAGATCGACATCGTGCTTAGTCGCGGCTACGCCATCGCCGATGAGGAACACGAGGTAGGAATTCGGGCAATCAGCGTGCCGGTTTTCGTGAACCAGAACATCGTCGCTGCCGTGGCAACGGCCGGCCCGGCATTCCGCACCAGCGTCAATCAGCTCGTTCAGCACGTGCAAACCCTTGAGGAAGCGGCTCGGTCGCTCTCCACGGTGATGGCTCTTCACAATTGAGGATGTAGTTGGGGTGCGCGCGTCGGTGCGGGGGCAGGGGTCGAGGTCTTCCGATGGTGGGAGTTTTTACGCTGCCAATCTGCAACACCTCGACATGGCCAACGTGATCGTCGACGTCGCTCAGGGCCGACGGCCCAAGCACGTGCTCAACCCGCGCGCCGTGCAGCGGCTGCGTCCCCGGGACTGAATTCCGCTGCGACCGCCACGCTGCTGCACCTACCGGGCTGTTGGGAGTCCTAAGCTGGGCGCATGACGCACCGCAGGTTGGTGGCTGCGGTCGATCAGATCGACAATCAGGAGAGCACGATGCCGCAGACCTCCTCCCCGTTGGAGAGCGTCGACCGCGCTGGGTCGCGCCCTCCGCGCACACCGGGGCTCCGACCGGTCGAAGCTCGCGGGCTATGCGCGCGCCGCGGGCGGTGCCACACCCCTTGACGTCGAGCACCTGTGGGGCGCCGTCGAGCAGGCTGCCGTGCGGGGCTACGCGACCGAGGAGCAGGAGAACGAACCCGGTATCAGCTGCGTCGCGGTGCCGCTGATGCGCTCGGTCGGTGAGGGTCGCACCCAGGTTGAGGCCCTCGACCCACACGTGATGGTTACCCTCACAGGTAACGACGGGCTTGAGGCCGTCGCTGGCGACGCAGCCTCGCGGCTCAGCGCTGCTCTTCGACGTCTGGAATAACCACCGACGGTGTGACCGCCTAGACCAATATCGCGAGGACCGTCCGGCGCTTGTAGCGCGCCCAGGTGTGGCTGACCACCATCCTTCGCATGCTCGAGGAAAGTCTTGACGGTGCGGACACCACGGATGCTCAACGACCCAAGAAGCGCTTCCTCTCACCCGCCTGAGTTCAGCGCGCAACGAGGGGCAGCCGCCCTCGATGTCCGTGGTCCACCACGGGCACGTGGTCGCCTTTTCGGCGCGGCGCGGTTGTGGCGCGTCTGTGGCGCGAGCGGCCGCTTGCTGCCGGGGTCCTGTGCACGACTGATAGTGGTGGCACGGGAGTCTTGAGGAGATCTTGAGGAAATGTCTTGGGGCATCTTGAGATGGCCGCACCACAATGGGAAGTGTTCACAAAACAAAACTCATAAGGAGGTTGTCAACATGATGGGATACGGATTCGGCATGGGTGCCGGGGGATGGATCGCGATGGCAGTGTTCTGGATCGGAGTGATCGGTCTGGTCGTCTGGCTGGTGGTTCATTCCTTCCCGGGTAGCCGACGCGACGATGGTGTGGGCGGCGCCCAGCCGGGCGTTGCGCAGAGCGAGACCCCCGAACAACTCTTGGATCGTCGATTCGCTGCCGGTGAGGTCGACGTCGCGGCCTACGACTCGATGCGTGCGACCTTGCGCGCGAACCGAAGCGGGAAGTAATGGCCACGATGAGTCGGCGGCTGCGGAGGCTGGTCGTTCCGATTGTCGCGGTCGCTGCGATACTGGGTTCGGGCGCGTGGATGCTGGTCCAGGGGCAGGGTGTTGGCGGTTGGGGCACTGGGATGGCAGGCGGCGCATCGTACGGGATGATGGGCGGTGGCGACTTCGGGGGCGCCAATTCGAGCGGGGATCGTGAGCCTGTCGTCGACCTTGGCGGCGCGCGCGAACAGGCTCAGGTGTTCGCGACGGAACTCCGGCCGGGTCTGGCGGTCGGTGAGGTGATGCAGTTCGACAGGCAGTACTACGCTGAACTCGTCGAGGCAGATGGCTCGCTTGCCACGGAGGTCCTTATCGATCCCGTCTCAGGCGACGTCCAGCTCGAACTGGGGCCAGCGCGGATGTGGAACACGCGCTACGGAATGATGGCACGCGGCGGCTCGGACCTGCGGATCAGCGGGATCGAGGCCCAGCAAATCGCCAACGAATGGCTCGCGGGCCAGGCCGACGCGGTCGGGCTCACGGCGGCCACCGGTGATGCCTTTCCCGGCTACTACACGCTCCACACGCTACGCGGCGGCGAGCTCGACGGCATGCTCTCTGTGAATGCGACGTCCGGTGAAGTCTGGTATCACTCGTGGCACGGAGCATTCGTTGAGATGTCCGAGGCACCGTGACTTCTCCTGGATCGCGTTCGGTGGCCCCGGTCGATGCTCGCGCACCGGCCGGGCGTCGCTGGCGCGTGCTCGTCGTCGAGGACGACGAGCCGATCGCGCGCCTGATCTCTGAGTACCTCGGAGCCGAAGGGTTCGAGGTGGACGTGGCCCCAGACGGTGAGTTGGGCGTCGCCAGGGCGCGTGCGTGGGAGCCGGACGTGCTCGTTCTGGACCTGATGCTCCCGGGGATCGATGGGATCGAGGTGTGTCGCCAGGTGCGAGGCTTCTCCGATACCTACGTCATTATGTTGACCGCGCGGACCGACGAGCTGGACCGAGTGATCGGGCTGTCCGTGGGCGCTGACGACTACCTCGCCAAGCCCTTCTCCCCTCGCGAGCTCGCGGCCCGTGTGCGCGCCATGCTGCGGCGTCCGCGCAGTCCCGACACGGGCGCCCCTGGCCGGGTCTTCGGGGACCTGGTGATCGACGTGGCTGGCCGAGAGGTCTCCGTGGCGGGAGATCGGATCGAGTTGACTCGGACGGAGTTCGATATCTTGGACACCCTGTCTAGCCGACCGCGGGCTGTGCTCGCGCGCCGCGCGCTGCTGGAGGCCGTGTGGGGTGAAGACTGGTTCGGTGACGACCACGTGATCGACGTGCACGTCGGCAATCTGCGTCGCAAGCTCGGGGACGACCCGGCCGAGTCCCGGTATGTGCGGACGGTCCGTGGTGTGGGCTACAGGATGGGTGGGGCCAGTTGAGGGCCGCCAAGAGGCGAACAGGGTTCGGCGCACGCCTATTCCTGGCCCAGGTCCTGGTCATTCTCGCAGGCGGGGTCACGTTGCTCGTCGTGGCACTGGGATTGGCCCCTGGGATGTTCCGCAGGCACGTCGAGAACACGGTCGGACCGATAACTTCCGAGATGGCCGCTCACCTGGACATGGCGTTCTCTCAGGCGATTTTGCTCTCCCTCGCCGTGGCGATCGCCGTCGCCACACTCACCGCCCTCGCAGTCGGATGGTTCGTGTCCCGCCGGGCCGTCCGTCCGTTGCGGGAGTTGGCCGAGGCGGCGGGCGCGGTCGCTTCCGGCGACTACACGGTGCGTGTGCCTCGCTCGGGCTATGGTGCCGAGCTCGACTCTCTCGCCGACGCCTTCGGGCAGATGGCAAGCAGCATCGCCCGAACCGAGAAGTCGCGAGCCGAGGTCCTGCGCGACTTGTCTCACGAACTTCGTACCCCGCTAAGTACGGTGCGCGGATATCACGAGGCGATCGCGGACGGGATCCTGCCGGCCGACCGGGCCACCTTTGAGCGCATCGACACCGAGATCTCCAGGGTAGAACGACTGGTCGACGACGTCGGGCGCGTGTCCAGTGCGGAGGAACGCGGCCTCGATCTTCACGTCAGTGATGTCGTGGTACGTGACCTACTGAGAGTCGCCGCACGCGCCGAAGCGCTGGCCTTCGAAGCCAAGGGAGTGCACCTCACCCTCGGACTTGACGCCAGTGCCCGATTGGTCGCCGTTGACACGGACCGCATGCAGGAGGTTCTCGCCAACCTCTTAGAGAACGCTCTGCGCCACACGCCTGCAGGAGGGCAGGTCGAGCTGTCTGCACGATCGGTTGCTCAGGGGGTCGTGATCACCGTCAAGGACTCCGGAGACGGAATCGCTGCCGAGTACCTCCCGCGTGTTTTCGAACGCTTCTTCCGCGTCGACGACGGTCGCTCTCGTGGCGCCGGTGGCAGCGGGATCGGTCTCGCGATCGCTCGTGCGCTCACCGAGGCCCACGGTGGCCACATCCGAGCGGAGAGCGCCGGGGCAGGGAAGGGCGCCAGCTTCGTCGTGACCCTCCCGGCGCGAGGCCCGGACCGCAAATGCCAGTGACCTCGCCACTGCGCTCGTGGTCCCGCCGTCCTCATGGCGGTAACGCCCGCCCAGCAGCACCAGGGAATGTAGGTCGTGCCTGGCGCGGACGAGGTGCCACGCCTAGGCAAGTCGCGGCGCCGCGCAATCCGATCATTCTGGATACTCTTCGCTGTCGCCGTGGTTGCGTCGGCGCTCGCCCTCGATATCCGGATACTCGCAGTAATCGATCGGGCAAGGCGAAGGAGGCCACGACCATGAACCGCCGGACACCGGCTTGCACTAGCGCTTTACGGGTCAGCGCCCTCCGTATCCGCACTCAACGACCATGCGGCGTGCAGGGCCGGGCCGGCCCTCAAACGAGCTGCATGGTGGTCACACAGGTCGCTGCTTTATCGCCGCTCGTCGACAGGTCGGCCGTGGCAGAACGGCCGTCGTAATCGATCGTGACGTTGACGTCGATGTCGCGCGGAAGCCAAAGGCCGACGAAGCCATTGTCGAACGTGGTGCGCGTCTCGTCCACCAGAATCTCGCCGGAAGCCGCATTGGTGACCAGAACCTGTACGTCACTATTCTGAATCTCGCCCTTGCACGTGGTAAGACTGTGAAAATAGCACTCGTGGGTTTCGTTGTCGTACGGCGCGATCGAGACATAAAACTGATCGTCGGGCATCGGGAGGGTCATCTCGCGCTGCGCCGCGTCCGAAAGGGTGAGCTCGTTCGGCCGGATCGAGACCATGAGGTCGTCGGGGCGTTCGGAAGTCGGCAGTGCGTCGAGACGGTCGATGATGGCACGTGCGTCCAGCCCATCGAGCTCGTGGTCCTTCATCATCGCGTCGCGGACCAACTGGATGTCGTCAGCCTCGACATTACCCGCCGAGGTTGAGGTCGAGGCGGCCGCGCTACAGGCAGTCAGTGCCAGCATGGCGGCAACTGCGACTGCGACCACCGTGACCGATCGGCTAGCTAGGCGGGACGTGGAGTGGTGTGGCATGAGTAGTCCTCTGGTTTCGAGCGATGGTTGGCTATGGTCGGTGAGTTCGAGCTGTTCGTTAGGCCGGATCTCCGGAGCCGCCGCTGCACGGTGCGCCCGGCTCGGGCGTCTGTTCACCCTGAACGTACTTGACTAGGAACGGCTCGACCCGAGGATCGGAGGCGTCGTCGACTTCCAGTTGCACGCCCCAGGCGGTCAGGACCACTGGCGAACCCAACGAGCTCATGGGGCTCAGCAGCGTGTAGTCGCGAGTGCTTGCCAGCTTCGCGAGCGCGCCTACCTGCTGCGGGTCTAGCTCCGACTGGTACGTGATCCATACCGCACCATGCTCCAGTGAATGCACGGCCTTAGCGGTGGCTACGGGTTCGGTGTAAACGCCACAGTTTTGCACCACCGGATCGTGTGACCCACCGGTGGGAGGAAGGACCGTCCCCCCAGGCTTTGCAGGCGTCGGTTCCGGGACAAATTCGACGTGCTCGCCGGGGAGAGCTGGCGCCTCTTTCGCGCCACTAATGGGCTCACTCGCCGCCTGCTCAATCGCTGCCTTGCGGTTGATCTCGCCCACGAAGACGGACGTCACGACCGCGGCGAGCCCGAGTACGATCACGGAAGCCACCGCGATCACGATGACGCGGCGGCGCCTATCGCGAGTCCGTTGTGCGGCGCGCACGCGCGCTACCTCGCTTGCGCTCCGGCTTTCAGCCGCAGTTTTTACCATGATTCTCCCGTGTGGCAAGCGACTTCGTAGAGACCAGGCGCGTGGTCTGCGGGGGCCCAGCCTGTTGTGCCGGGGTCGCCGCCCTCACCCAAGCCTGCAGCGCTGCCAATGTCGTGGCGGTGCATCATGCCTCCCATCCATCCATGGGGGTGCTCCATCATCCGGTGCCCGGCGATGTCCAGGGCGGTCACGTCGACGCCAGTACCGGCGTCGCGGGCCGGGGGATTGGGTCGGCTGATTGTCGATCGGTCCGTTCCGTGCCAGCCGTCATCAGAGTGGCCGAGATTCGACCACTGCAGCGCCCAGGAGACCGACGCAATAAGGATGGCCACCGCCGCGATGAGCGCGACGACCGTCCATCCACGTGCGCGGGGCGTCATCGGTTGCCTTCGCGGCTTTCGAGAAGGGTCGCACGAATCGTGCGATACGTCTCCAAGTTGACCTCGCCACTGGCTAGGCGCTCATCGAGAATCGCCAGCGCGGGTGCTGCGGCCGATGCGATGGGCGAGGCCGTCGGCGAGGTTGCGGGCGGCGTGGCTAACTTCAGGTCTGGGGACTTGCCGGGCAGCAGCCGCATCACAAGCCAAACGATGAGTCCGAGCAGGACCAACCAAAACAGACCCATCCCCATCCACGCGGCGCCGTGCATACCTCCGCCGTACCAACCCATCATGGCCTTGTCCTCTCGTGTCGTTGCTTCCAGCATCTACCCGGGGGACGAGGCTTTACGTAGAGGTTTGACGAAGATTTGATGAAGGCGGTAGCAGGTGCCCGGCTAGGGAGCTCAGTCTCTAGCCGTGTCAGCACTCACGCTGTCACTAGGCACACGCGGCAGGGTGAGGGTAAACGTTGCGCCGGTGCCCGGGCCATCGCTCGCGGCGACGAGCGTGCCGCCGTGCGAATTGACGACGGCCCTGGCGATGGAGAGACCAATGCCCGAACCGCCGTGACCGCGGTCGCGTGCGGCATCGACACGGAAGAACCGGTCAAAGACCAGGGGGAGGTGTTGTGCCGCGATGCCCTCGCCCGAGTCACGCACGGTGACCTGTACGACGTCACCCTCCGACGTCGCGCGCACGTGCACGGCACCACCGGGGGGCGTGTGTTGGCGAGCGTTCTCCAGCACATTGGTGAATACCTGGCCAATGCGGTCTCGGTCTGCGTTCACGACGAGCCCCGGCGCGCTACTCAGATCGAGGGACAAACCGTGTTCGGAAAGGCGGTCCGCGGCGTGGGATACGGCGTCCTTCACGACATCGTTGAGGTCGACGGGGTGCCGGTCCAGCGTGAGTCGACCCTCCTCCGCCGACGTGACGAGGGCCACATCCGCGGACAGTCGCGTGAGCCGTCCCACCTGATCCTGCATCGTCTGGATTGTGCGCTCATCGACAGGCTCCACGCCGTCTGCAATCGCCTCAAGGTAGGCGGCGAGCACGGCTAGCGGTGTGCGCATCTCGTGCGCGAGGTCCGCAAGCATCCGCGTTCGGGTGTCCTCGACGTGTGACAGCTCGGCCGCCATCCCCGTGAACGCCTCAGCGACTTGATCGAACTCCGGTCCGATTCCCGGGGGACTCACCACGACGTTGCGTTCGCCACCGGCCACCTGTTGAGCAGCCTGCGCGAACGGTGCCAGGGAGCGACGAATCCGGCGGGCCATCAGCACACTCACCACCGCTGACGCAATAAGGGCAGTCACCAGGGCTATCGACACTGAAACGGCCGATGCCGTGGCGTAGGCACGCTCCGCATGATCCGAGGCACTTTCACCGGTCTGGGCGGCGCGTAGGAGGTGCTCGTGGAACAGGCGTGGGCCCACGGAGGCGCCCACGGCCCAAGCCGTGGCAGCACCCACCCCGACCACGGCCGCGATCGCGAGTAGCAGCCGGGTCGCCAGATCCGCGCCGTCTGCGAGGTCCAACCAGCGTCTCACTCGCCGGGTCCCATCCGGTAGCCGTGACCTCGCACGGTTTGCACGTAAACCGGGGTCGCAGGGTCATCACCGAGCTTGCGACGCACGTGGCCCACGTGAACGTCAACCAGGTGCGAGTCTCCAAACCACGCCGGACCCCACACCTGCTCGGTGAGTTGATCGCGGGAGAAGGCCCTGCGCGGCTGGCGCGCCAAGGTGGCCAGCAGATCGAACTCCGTCCGCGTGAGTTCCACGACCCGATCAGCGACTCGGACTTCTCTGGCCGCTAGGTCCAGGTGGAGGTCGCCAACGGTCAATACCTCATGTACGTCTGGAGTGGTCGCGCCGCCCGCAAAATGTCGTGGGCGGCGCAACATCACACCGACACGCGCCACAAGTTCGCGAGGACTGAACGGCTTCGTCAGGTAGTCGTCGGCGCCGACCGATAACCCAATCAGTCGGTCTACCTCCTCCACCCGGGCGGTGAGGATAATGACGTAGCAGTCGCTGAATGTCCGCAAGGTCCGGCACACCTCGATGCCGTCCATCCCTGGTAGCCCCAGGTCTAGTACGACGACGTCCGGGCGTGTTACCAGTGCGCGAGCGATGGCCTCGAGCCCGTCCTGCACCACTTCAGTGTCGTACCCATCGCGCGAGAGGTACGACGCGACCAGTCGGCCCAGCGACTCATCGTCCTCCACCACCAAGACCCTGGCGCGCTGAGACGGCTCGGAGGAATCGCGTGGTGTGGTCATAG
>Ga0307486_1001536_pt1 | contig 17462 bp, 11 predicted proteins | sample CBIW02metaG_FD_203663 | JGI IMG/M metagenome (GOLD analysis project Ga0307486, IMG submission 203663) | Sea-ice brine microbial communities from Beaufort Sea near Barrow, Alaska, United States - CBIW 0.2 | ecosystem: Environmental > Aquatic > Marine > Coastal | place: USA: Alaska | collected... | reverse complement strand
AGGAAAACCATATTTGCTACTAAAGAAAATTAACCTAAATTGGACTCAAAATCATACATCCTTATTTTCCATTTTTAGTACATCCTTATTTGCCGAAAACCGGACATATTTGTTTTCCGGTAACATCAGTGAACATGCCATTTTGAAAAACTAGTCATTTATTGCCTTAAATAAATTAGTTTTTTTGCACATTAGAAATAGCTCGAAATTTGAGTATTGCCCTAAATCACCCATATTGCTGTTAGAACTAAGCTTATTGTTATTGTTAAATTGATTAGGTTCTAATTTGGGAGGTGCATAATTCACTCATCATTTTTTTAAAAAAAGCTGAATTTATTATTTAAGTAAGTACAAACAGTAATCAAAGTATTAAATGTTTCATAAGGTGATATTTATCATTCTTTATAACTTCAAGTCGGTTTAAATTGATAATAATAAGGTCAGGCTTTTAGTCGGATTAGAAATTGAGTTATTAGATTTCCTACAACTGTAAGAAGTGGGAAATCGAATTGAGAAGAAGTCAAAGGCAATATATTGACCGGATGTTCAAATCATAGCATCGCCTAAGATCACTGTTTTTCCAATAAAGGTTATTATTTAATGTTCTTTATATCTTCTTAAGAAACAGGAGGCATAAGCCTCCTGTTTCTATTTTTTTATTCAGCATAGAATTTTTAATTCATTTTTTAATAACTAATTTATTTTGAAGATGAGCCTTCAAAATCTTCTACCCAAAACCAGGAATTCCCGACTGATATAAGTCATAGTTTTTCCATTGGTTTTACTATAATTTTAATGGATTCAATCTTTGTAAGATGAAAAAAATAGTGGTCCCAACAGATTTTTCAGATAATGCATTTAATGCGGTAAAATATGCATCGCAGTTATTTGAGTACGAGGAAAGCGAATTTTTTATATTGCACGCTTATGCTGATGAAGTTTACAATTACGAGGACTTACCCACGCAAAAATTTCTTGACGAACTTAAATTAAGCACACTAAAAAGCTCAAAAGAGGAATTGAAAATTATCATAGAGAGAATTAAAGAAATATTACCAAATCCCAAACACAGTTATAAACCTATATCCGCCTTCGGAATCTTAGTTGATGAAGTGAATGATCTTATAATTAAAGAAAATGCCGATCTCACTGTTATGGGAACCATGGGATTAACCAACAATCGCCATATTACTTTTGGTAGCAACACTTTGCAGGTAATCAAATACGTGCAAAGCCCAATACTTTGTATTCCTGAAGATTATCAATATAAATCTCTTAAAAACCTCCTATTCCCGACCAATTATATGATCCCATATCAAAACCGGGAATTAAAATTAGTTGCTGAAATTTCAAGGGAAAATAAAACGACCGTTCATATGCTCTATATTTCAAAATTTCCCTTGGAATCTTACAGGCAAAAAGCAAATCAATTATTATTAAAGGAGCAATTTTATGAAACCCAATTTCAATTTCACAGGATTGATGAGGATGAAAAAACAAAGGCCATAATATTATTTATCAACAAATTGAACATCGATATTCTGATAATGGTAAATTCCCGTTACACTTATCTTGAAAATATAATTTACCAATCTACTGTTGATAAAATTGGCTTGCATCCACAAATCCCATTTTTAGTACTTCAAAACTTTCAGCGCGGAACTGGGCAATAAATCTTTCCATAATTAGAAAATGTTGAATAAATTTTCATAATTAACTGATGAAAAATTATTATTTTCACTGATGTTTCAATGAGAAAAATATATATTTAATCCAATCATCATTCTTGAAACCGACACAAAATTTCCAAATAAGGAAATTAAAAAAATGAATTCGAAGTATAAATGAGCGTTGTCATATTTTCATTAGTTATATAGATGTACATTTATTGTAAGAATTTATTAATAAATGAAGAATAAAATATTAATTCTAACCGATTTTTCTTTAAATTCCTGGAACGCATTGGATTATGGTTTAAATCTTTTTAAAGAAGAGAACTGCACATTTTATCTACTCAATGCTTTCCAAACTTATAATTCAATCAACAAAGCTCTGATAAATCCAGAAATTAGGGAATTACAACAGGAAAAAGCAAGAAAAGAATCCGAATTAAATCTGGAAAAGTTAAGGAAAGATATTGGTAGAAAATTTGAAAATCCAAATCACTGCTTTTTAAACATCTCAGCTTCTAATTCTGTTTTAGATGCAGTGAAGGAAACTGTAAATAAAAAGGATATTTCAATTATTATTATGGGAACCAAAGGGGAAACTAATGCATCAAATTCAATTTTCGGCAATAATGCGGCAAATATTATGGAAAAAATACAACGTATTCCCGTTTTATTAGTACCGCAGGTAGCAGTATTTCTGAAAGAAAAGAAAAGGGAAATTGTATTTGCTACCGATTTTAAATTTCCGTTTAATAATAGGGAACTTGCATCCATAATAAGTATTGCCAGACGTTTTAAGGCGCCGATAAGAATACTACACATTTTAGAAAATGAAAGATTAACCAACGAACAGGAAGTTAATAAGGATTCATTAAGAAAATATTTTAAAGACGTAATTTTTACGTTTCACACCCTAACCCATATTAAAGTGGGCGCCGGAGTTCATTCATTTATAGAAAGTAGAGGAAGTGAGATGCTCGCCTTGATTCACAAAAAACACAATATTTTAAACAGCATTTTTTCTAAATCCTTAGTACATGAACTAGGATATAAGCCAAAGGTACCTGTTCTTGCTATGCACGAATGATTTAATTGGATAATAAAGAAGATAGAATTTTTAAAGTATGAGTATCTCAATCCTTAGAAATGCTGTTTTCTAATTCTGTTTTCAATTCGTACTTTAACTGAACATCTTTCGAAAGATAATAAATAGGTATCTTTTGGCGTTTAATGAAATTCCCAATTTGGTGTTATTTAGACTTAGATGCATTATAAATTGCAAAACTGCCATTATTGCAGATATTTGCGCCATAGCGTCGCGAGGCATAAATCTTTATTTTTAGCTAATATTCATTTATTTTAAATGGTCTATTTAAAATAAAAAAATGTCCAAGTCTAGAGACGTATAACAGGGTCTAATTTTACAGAAATTCTTGTGTAACCTCTTAAAGCACCTATAGTAAGAGGATTTTAATAATATATAAACTTATGTCTGTTTTTATGATTTCATTATATATATTACAAGTTATTTCAAGTTCATTTTTTTAATAATATTACCTCAATTTTTTAAAATCTCTTTTAAAACCCTTGGTATTGCAAGGTCTTTGCAAGTAGTGATGTAAATAAGCAATTCGGATAATTTCCGTATGTAATTTAAATTAATAAAAATTAAGAAATGAGAGTATTAGTAATTGGAGCAGGAAATATGGGGTTAACTTATGCTGAAGGCATGTCTAAATCAAGCCTTTTGAATCGGCATAATTTAATGATATATGATAAATCCCCGGAACTAATCGCTTCTTTGGATAAAATTCCGCATTTTGATGTCTATGATAAACTGGAAGATTGTTTGCCTAAGGCAGATGTAGTATTTCTCGCTGTAAAACCTTATCACTGTGATGTTTTATTTGAAGAAATGAAGCCTATGGTAAATAATGATCAAATAATGGTCTCCATAATGGCCGGGGTTACTATTCAAAAAATTCAGGAAAATTTGGATATTCGAAAAGTAATTCGCGCAATGCCTAACCTTCCTGCCCAAGTTGGGAAAGGAGTTACCTCCTTTACTGAATCTAAAGAAGTTTCACGTGTTGAACTTTTAATGATTAGAAACCTACTAGATACTACTGGACAGTCAATCAAAGTTGAAAACGAAAATTTTATTGATGCATCTACCGGAATATCCGGAAGTGGACCTGCATATGTATTTTACTTTATGCAAGCAATGTTGGAGGCAGCCTTAAAAATGGGCTTTTCAAAAAATGATTCAAAAATATTAGTTAGTCAAACATTTGAAGGGGCGGTGGAATTGTTCAACCAATCTGATCTTTCGCCCAATAGCTGGATGAAACGTGTGGCTTCTAAAGGTGGAACAACCAGAGCTGCGCTTGATTCAATGGAAGATAACAATGTCAAAGAGCTCATTAAAGATGCTGCATATGCGGCTTTTGACAGAGCCGTGGAACTCGGAAAAGAAGAGTAAATAAAAAGCTATTTGTAAAACAAATAAAATGGATAAAAAGAAAATAGTTGTAAAAGTTGGAACTAACGTAATAACCAACAAAGACAATAGGATTTTAGTTCCTGTATTAAACCATCTCGTGGAACAAATTGCCACTTTATATGAAGAGGATATTATGGTGGTGCTGGTTTCTTCAGGTTCTGCAATTGCAGGAATGGAAGTTTTGGGAGATATAAGTATCAAGGATGAATCTAAACGAAGACAAGTATTTTCATCTGTAGGACAACCAAGGATGATGCGCCATTATTATAGTCTTTTTCATGGTTATGGAATGCGCTGCGGACAAGTGCTCGCAACAAAACGGGATTTTAGCCCAGGGATACACAGGGAAAACATGATCAACTGTTATGAATCTTTATTGTCTGAAGGAATTATTCCTATCGCGAATGAAGATGATGCCGTTTCTGTAACTTTGTCAATGTTCTCGGACAACGACGAACTGGCAAGTCTTGTAGCCGAATTAATTAAGGCAGATGCCTTGATAATTCTAAGTGATACCGAGGGACTTTTTACAGGTCATCCAGATCATGAGGATTCTGAAAAACTGAATAAAGTACAAATTGATCAGGATGTAGAGAAATATGTGCAGGAATCTGAAAAAGGTGAAGGTGAAGGTCGTGGAGGAATGGAATCTAAGATAAAAATTGCAAAGGAAACTGCCGCTAAAAATATTCCGACCTATATCGCAAATGGTAAAAGAAGGAATGTAATATTAGATATTCTTGCAGGAAAATCTGTGGGAACCAAGTTTACGATTTGAAAATATTGAGATATGAGATTTGATTTATGAGTTCTTGAGAAAAGAAAAAAATTGGATCTCATGGATAAATGAAATTAAAAGTGCGAATAAATGAAGTTGATAGAAACGATTACCAAAAACAATGTTTTAAAATCCATGATGAATATTTTGGATGAGAAACGTGAAGCCATAATAAATGCCAATCAGAAAGATCTTAAAGCTTTTGGTGAATCTGAAGGAGCTATGTACGACCGTCTAATTCTAAATGACAAGAAGGTTGATGGAATGATTCAATCGGTTAAAGAAGTAATGGAACAAGAAGATCCGGTTGGGCAAACAATATCGCATCTGGTATTGGAGACTGGTTTGGATATCACCAATAAAACTGCGCCCTTTGGCACAATTATGATCATCTATGAATCAAGACCTGATGTTACAATTGAGGCTGCTGTGCTGGCCTTTAAAGCCAATAGTAAGATTCTTTTAAAAGGGGGAAAAGAAGCTTTCCATAGCAATAAGATTCTGGAAGAATGCTGGCATGAAGCTTTAAAAGAAAATGGATTGGAAACCGATTGGATTCGCTTGTTGAATATGAACCGTTCGGAAACTCAGGAGTTCCTTAAAAACCCACCTGAAAAATTGGATCTAATTGTACCTCGCGGTGGAGAAAAATTGATTGGTTTTGTAAAGGAAAACGCCACCTGTGCTGTTTTGATCAGTGGTCGCGGAAACAACTTCCTTTATGTTTCGAAAAATGCTGATTTTGATATTGCGAAAAAAGTTATTTTGAATGCTAAAATCGAAAAAATATCCGGATGTAATGCGCTAGATAAGGTTTTGGTAGATAAAAATATTTCAGATTACGAAAATAAATTAAAGGATTTACAAAATATGCTGAAGGAGCATAAAGTAGAAATTCTAGTTGATGATGAAGTTAAGAAGGTTCTTAAAGATGAATCTTTAATCCCTGGTGAAGATACCTGGCGCGAGGAGTTTCTGGCAATGAAAATAGTTGTTGGAGCAGCTGAAGGACTGGACGAGGCTATGGATAGGATTAATCAATATTCAGGAGGACACTCTGCAGTGATAATCACGAAGGAGAAAGATGAAGCCTCCAAATTTATGGAACAGGTGGATTGTGCCGCAGTTTATCAAAACGCATCTACCCGCTTTACCGATGGTGGACAAATGGGAGTTGGCGCCGAATTGGCCATAAGTACTGATAAGCTACACCATCGTGGACCTCTAGGGCTTAAACAACTTGTAACAAATAAATACTATGTATTTGGGGAAGGTCATATTAGGGAATAATTTTATTTTATAAATCTTAATTATAAAGGTGACTCAAAGAGTCACCTTTTGTTTTACTACACTTATTGAAAAGTGATAGAATAAGTATTCAAGTAATATCACGTTATTTGTAACATGCATATGAATATTTAGTCATATAAATATATATCTCTTAAGTATGAAAAAATTAATTTATTCTCTTGGTCTTTTAATCGCCTTATATAGTTGTAAACCTACTCAAAGTTCAATATCAGAAAGTTCAGGAATTGTTATCCCGGAGCCGGTTGTTGTAAACCTTAATTTGGCCAATATCGATAAGGATCAGGTAAAAATTATTGTAGATCCAGGAAAATTCACACAAAATCAAATCACTTTCCATATTCCAAAAACCGTCCCTGGTACATATTCCATCGATAATTATGGAAAATTTATTGAGAATTTTAAGGCATTTGATTATTTAGGAGCCGAACTCCTGGTTGCCAAAACAGATCAAAATTCCTGGTTGATCGATGATGCCAAAAATCTGGATAAAATCACTTATTGGGTAAACGATTCTTTTGATATAGAAGGAGAAAAAGGTGTGTTCTCACCTGCGGGTACCAATATTGAAAAGGATAAAAACTTCATGCTTAATCTTCATGGATTCGTAGGTTATTTTGATAATTTGAAAGAACAACCATATCATATCTTCATAAACCGACCTAAAAGTCTGATAGCGGGCACTTCAATGCATTTAAGTGGAAGTATCCCCACAAAAGGAAATAGTGATGAAATTACAGATATATTCGAAGTTTCTCGGTATTTTGAGGTTACCGACAATCCAATTATGTATGCAGTGGAGGATACAACCCATATAATTATTGATGATATGAATGTATTGCTTGATGTATATTCTCCAAACAAAGTGTATACATCAAAGAGCATTAGAGAAGGAGTTAAGGAGATGGTCACTGCTCAAAAACAATTTTTAGGAGAAATTGACAATACTCCCAATTATTCAATTTTGTTATATTTGGCAAATCCTGAGGACATGGATGCCCGAGGTTTTGGGGCATTGGAACATCATTTGTCAACTGTGGTAATTCTTCCTGAAACTATGCAATTGTCCGAATTAAACCAGACAATAACTGATGTGGTTTCCCATGAATTTTTTCATATTTTAACTCCACTAAGTGTACATTCAAACGAAATCCATTATTTTGATTACAACAATCCAAAAATGTCAAAACATCTTTGGATGTATGAAGGAGTCACAGAATATTTTGCGAATTTATTTCAGATAAACCAAGGCTTAATCAACAATGATGAATTCTATAAAAGAATGGCGTCCAAAATTGAAAATTCCAAAAATTATAACGACACGATTCCTTTCACCATAATGAGTGAAAATATATTGGAGGAACCCTATAAAGACGATTATTACAATGTTTATTTGAAAGGGGCTTTAATAGGGATGGCACTTGATATTAAACTTAGAGAGTTAAGCGATGGAAAAAACGGAATTTTGAGCTTAATGAAAAAGCTCAGTGAGAAATATGGGAAAGACAGGCCTTTTGAGGATGACGAATTGATACCAACAATTGTTTCTCTCACTTCCCCTGAAATTCAGGTATTTTTTGACACTTACGTTACAGGCAGCACCCCAATTCCCTATGATCAGTTTTTGGAAAAAGTAGGCGTTAAAATGGAAAAATCAGATATTGAAACTTCTTACTTTTTTAATGGACAAGTGCCATACATCGATGGAGACCCTGCGACAAACAAGCTTTTCTTTAGAAAAAATATTAATTTAAATTCCTTTCTGGAGGAGTTAGGAGTTCATAATGGAGATGTAATAAAATCTGTAAATAACACTAATTACTCTATTGAAAATGCTTACGATCTTATCATGAAATCTCAATCCTGGGTAGCTGGGGAGGATATCACTCTTGTGGTGGACCGTGATAACAAAGAATTTACACTTACAGGGAAAATTACCAAACCTACAGACAAATTGATAGTTTTAAAGGAAATATACCTTCCCGAAGACGATATGAAAGTTCAGTTGAGAAAGGCATGGTTAAAAAATTAATATATTTTTTATTAAGCTAAGGATCGGTAATAAAGGTATTATCGGTCCTTTTTTAATAAATATTATTGCTATACTTTTCTGCTTTGCTTCATCACTTCCTTCTTTTTTTATATGATTTTCCTATATATATATATATTTGTCTAGAACCGATTTTTGAAACCTATAAAAATCAATATTTGCTTCTTTGATGAATAAATCCTATTTTTCAGCATTAAACTCATTATTTCCAAATTTTTTCTAAATGAAACAATTCTCCTTTGTTCTTTTATTTATTTTTTCATTTTCAGTAGTGGCCCAAAAAATTGAACTACCCTTAGACACCATTGTTAGAACTAGCCATTCTGTAAAAATCAAAGGAATCGATATCAATTATTCAACACAAACAGGAACACAACCGGTTTGGAACGAAGCAGGGATTCCTGTGGCAAGTTTGTTTTATACCTACTATAAAAGAAGTGATATAAAAAATACCGAAAATCGTCCATTATTGATTTCGTTCAACGGTGGCCCTGGCTCAGCCTCTGTTTGGATGCACATTGCCTATACGGGCCCTAGAATTTTAAAAATAGATGATGAAGGTTTCCCTGTACAACCTTATGGAATTAAGGAAAATCCATATTCAATTTTGGATGTAGCCGATATTGTATATGTAAACCCTGTAAATTCGGGATATTCCAGGCTTATTAACAAGGGAAAAGATAGTTTGGACAGAAAAAATTTCTTTGGAACCAATGCCGATATAAAATATTTGGCAGAATGGGTCAATACTTTTGTAACTCGCAACAATAGATGGTTGTCACCAAAATATTTGATTGGCGAAAGTTATGGAACAAATAGGGTTTCTGGTTTGGCGCTGGAACTGCAAAACAGTCAATGGATGTACCTAAACGGAGTTATTCTTGTTTCTCCTACTGATCTTGGTATAGAACGCGATGGTCCTGTTGAAATCGCCAACAGATTGCCATATTTTGCAGCGGCTGCCTGGTACCACAAAAAGTTATCTCCGGCGCTACAAAATAAAGATCTGGACGAACTTCTACCTGAGGTTGAAAATTTCACTATTAATTCTCTCCTTCCCGTTTTGATGAAGGGTGGATTTATTGAGGAAGATAAAAAACAGGAAATCGCCTCACAAATGGCAATCTATTCCGGGATCTCAGAAAAAGTAATTCTTGAGAATAATCTCGCTGTTCCGTTTAACTATTTCTGGAAAGAATTATTGAGAGACCAAGGCGGATATACCATTGGACGATTGGATTCAAGGTATTTGGGAATCGATTCAAAAATTGCTGGCGGCTCACCAGATTACAATGCTGAGTTGACCTCCTGGTTGCATTCTTTTACTCCTGCTATTAATTATTATCTAAGGGAAGAGTTAAAATTTAAAACAGATCTCAAGTACAATATGTTTGGACCTGTTCATCCCTGGGATCGCAGCGAAGATAATACCGGTGAGAATTTACGCCAGGCGATGGCACAAAACCCCAATTTGGATGTGATGATCCAATCTGGCTTTTTTGATGGGGCAACAACTTATTTTAATGCAAAATATACGATGTGGCAACTGGATCCAAGCGGAAAAATGAAGGACAGACTAAATTTTAAGGCTTATAGAAGCGGCCATATGATGTATTTGCGAAGCGAAGACCTTAAAAAGGCAAATGAAGATATTAGGAATTTCATCGAAAAATCTTTGCCTAAAGAAGGTGATTCTACGAAATATTAGAACTTACTCCTGATTGGGTATAGAGCCGAACCAGGGTTTTAATATCATTCTATCTCATCAAAAAATTCTTTAGGTCTGAATAATTTCCGATTTTTATTGATTGCTTCTTTTTCTGAAGAATTGACTGAATAGATTCCGGGATTTCCAATTTCTTTCCTATAACATTTTCAACAGTCTCCAGGAATTTAACAGGATGAGCCGTTTCCAGAAAGATACCGTAGTATTCCGGATTGTTCTCTAAAAAGGTTTCCAATCCCAAATAACCAACAGCTCCATGAGGATCCATCACATAACTGGTTTTCTCATAAACTTCTGAAATAGCAGCCTTTGTAGTAGCATCATCAAAACTATAGGATGACAAATCCTCTTTCAAATCAATAAATTCATTCTGAAAAAGTTCCTGTATCCTAATAAAATTACTAGGACTACCAACATCCATAGCGTTTGAAATAGTTTGCACACTTGGTTTTGGTTCATAATTTTCTGTCTCCAGATATCTTCCAACTACATCATTCACATTGCTGGAGGCCACAAAATGGCTGATGGGCAATCCCATCTTTTTTGCCAACAGGCCAGCGCAAATATTTCCGAAATTTCCACTTGGTACAGAAAATACCAGTTTTCTCTTTTCCTCTGATAATTGTTGATATGCCAAAAAGTAATAGAACATTTGTGGCAACCACCGTGCGACATTGATTGAATTGGCTGAAGTCAATTGCCTTTTTTGCTGAATATCCTTATCCAGAAAAGCAAGTTTCACCATTTCCTGGCAATCGTCAAAAGTACCGGCAACTTCTAGAGCAGTTATATTTTGTCCTAAAGTTGTAAGTTGCTTTTCCTGAATTTCGCTCACTTTTCCTTGAGGATAAAGAATTACAATATCAATTCCATCAACTCCAAGGAAACCATTGGCAACAGCACCGCCAGTATCACCAGAAGTAGCAACAAGTACAGTAACCTTTCCTAAATTTCCCTTTTTGATAAAATATCCCAAAGTTCCCGCCATAAATTTTGCGCCAACATCCTTAAAGGCCATTGTTGGGCCGTGAAATAATTCCAGAACGCTGCTATTTTTATTCAATTTTACTAATGGAAAATCGAAATCCAGAGTAGTCTCTATTATTTTCTTTAATTCTGCTTCAGGGATCTCATTTCCAATAAAGTCTTTTATTACCTCGAAAGCAATTTCAGTTTTGGATAGAGAATTGATCTTTTCAAAAAATGAAGCAGGCAACCTTTTTATATCTTTCGGAAAATACAAGCCCTTGTCTGGCGCCAATCCTTTTAGAACAGCATTTTCAAAAGTTGAGATATGATCTTTATTATTTAAACTAAAATATTCCATTATAATATTTTTATTCCGTCTGTATTAATTTTTGAAAGGTGCAGGTCAAAATCTATACCTTTTTCCTGATAAAACAGCTGTATACACTCTTTTATCTTTTCTGCTGAAGTTTGGCCTTTACACATTACATACACTGAAGGACCAGAACCCGAAATTCCGCAACCAAGAGCGCCGTTTTTAATTGCTATTTCCTTAAGTTCATCAAAGTAAGGGATCAATATGGAACGCACAGGTTCAATGATTTCATCCTTCAAACTTCTCCCTAGAAGTTCATAATCTTCTGTATAAAGCGCACTGACAAAAGCTCCAAGATTTCCCCATTGACTAACTGCTTTTTGCAAGCTCACATTTAGTTTTATGAGCGCCCTGGAATCTTTGGTCTTTACCTCGATCAATGGATGTAAAACCACCATTCTTAACTGCGGAGGACTAGGAAGTTTTAGGATTTCCAAAGGTATGTAACTTTTCACTAAACAAAATCCACCTAGTAAAGCTGGAGAAACATTATCGGCATGTGCATTTCCGCTTGCCAGGCGCTCCCCTTCCATCGCAAAGGGAATAAGTTCCTTTAAAGTAAAGGGATCATCTAGTAATTTATTAACAGCAAATACAGCTCCAGTTGAACTTGCAGCACTGCTACCAATTCCACTTCCTGCTTTTATCTTTTTGTGAATTTCAATATCAAATCCCTGATTTATGTCCAATTTTTCCAATAAAGCTTTTACAGAAACACCTGCAACGTTTTTTTCTATATCAAAAGGTAAGTCTTGTCCGGTAATTTTGGTGATTCTAAGTTTTTTTAATTCATTTTTTCGAACCAACATTTCGTCACCTACATTATCGAGGCAAACTCCCAAAACGTCAAAACCGCAGGAAAGGTTAGCCACTGTGGCCGGAGCAAAAATTCTAAGTTCTTTCATCTCCTATTTTTTTCCGATTCTTATCACATCAGCAAAAATTCCGGAAGCAGTAACCTCAGCACCAGCTCCGGCTCCTTTTACAACCAGCGGCTGTGTGCTGTAACGATTTGTGAAAAAAGAAACTATGTTGTCACTTCCGCTTAAATTATAAAAAGGATGCTCCGGACCAACTTGTTGCAATCCAACTTTTGCCTTACCATTTTCTAACTGAGCTACATATTTTAACTGAGTATTATTTTGAGCAGCGCTTTGATACAATGCTTTGAATTTAGCTTCATCCTTCTTTAATAGCTCAAAAAATGCATCATTGGTAGTTGTATTCAAACTCTCATCAGATAAGAAACTTTCATTTTCAATATCCTCTAATTCCATAGGAATACCGCTCTCACGTGCCAAAATCAGTATTTTTCTCGAAACATCAATTCCGCTTAAATCAATTTTAGGATCGGGTTCCGTATAGCCCTCTTTCATCGCTCTTTCAACAATTTTGTAGAAAGGTTCGCTTGCATCATAATTATTGAAAACGAAATTTAAACTTCCGGAAAGAACTGCTTGAATTTTTTGAATCCTGTCTCCCGACGCTACGAGATTTTTCAGAGTTTCAATAATTGGAAGTCCAGCCCCTACATTGGTTTCGTATAAAAAGGAAGCGCCATATTCTCTGGTGAGATCCTGAAGCTTTTGATAATTTACAAATTCATCAGCACAGGCAATTTTGTTGCAGGTAACAACAGAAATAGAATTTGCCAAATATTCCTTGTACCAAGTTGAAATAGCAGCACTTGCAGTATTATCAACAAAAATACTGTTTCTCAGGTTCAGGTTTTTAACTTTTTCAAAAAAACCATTTTGGTCTGACTTTTCTCCAGATTCCAAAGTCTCTTGCCAATTTTCCAGATCAATACCATTTTCATTAAAACACATTTTTCGGGAATTTGAAAGTCCCATAACCCTAACTTTAAGTCGGAGTTTTTCAAGTAAATAATTTTCCTGATGATTTAATTGGGCAATTAGTTTTCCACCAACATTTCCAACTCCAGTTATAAACAGGTTAAGTTCCTTTGAAGGAACCTCAAAAAATTCTTCGTGAAGTGTGTTCAATGCTTTTTTAACATCTTTCTTAGCAATAACAGTTGAGATATTGCGCTCTGATGATCCTTGAGCAATTGCTCTAATATTGATATTATTATTACCCAAAGTACTGAACATTTTACCGCTTAAGCCATGATGACTTTTCATTCGATCGCCGACTAATGCGACAATCGCAACATTTTCTTCAATTTCTACAGGTTTAATTTTTTTATTTTGAATTTCAACTTCAAAAGCTTCATCCAAGGCATCCTTTGCCGCCTGGGCTTCATCATCCTTAACCGCTATGCAAATACTGTGTTCAGAAGATGCCTGAGTTATCAAAACAACATTGATATTTTCCTGGTATAATATTTCGAAAAAACGTTTGGAAAAGCCTGATATTCCAACCATTCCACTTCCTTCGATATTCAATAATTTAATAGAATCAATATGTGTAATTCCTGTTACCCATCTAAAATTTTTCTTAGTGGATTTAGATATTATTGTCCCTTTTTCTTCAGGTTTGAAGGTGTTTTTTATGTGAATTTCAATGTGTTTGTCGAGTAAGGGTTGAAGCGTGGGCGGATAAAGCACCTTTGCTCCAAAATGCGACAATTCCATTGCCTCTTCATATGAAATGTTTTTAAGTGGATACGCATGGGAAACAATACTGGGATTTGCGGTGTACATCCCATCGACGTCAGTATAGATCAGTAATTTCTCAACATCAAGAGCACCTGCAAAAATTGCTGCTGTAAAATCTGATCCACCACGACCAAGGGTACTAGGTACACGCTGCTCATTCTTTGCTACAAAACCCGGAGCAACAACAAGGCTGACGCTATTTTCAGCAAAATATTTTTGGATATTACTATTGGTTTTTTCATAGTTTACCAGGACTTTTTCATTCGTGTTTTTACAAACGATCAATTCCCTGGAATCTACAAATTTTGAATTAACTCCAATGTTTTTAAAATATTCAGCAATAATTAGAGAAGAGAGAATTTCACCAAAACTGGCAACCACGTGTTTTGTTTTGTTAGAGAGTTCATTTAGAAGATAAACTCCTTCATAAAGAGTTTCCAATTGGTTAAATTCTGTTTTCACCTTACTTAAAATTCCACTTTGGGCTTTTACTGGAATTAATTCTCTAACAGCTTCAAGGTGTCTTTTTTCATTTTTTTCAAAAATCTCCTTATAGCTTAAATCTTCCTTTGAGGCAAGTTCAGCCATATAAAGAAGATCATTGGTAACTCCACCAAAAGCAGAAAAAACGGCAATTGTGGAATCCCGATTTAGTGCGGTTTGTACAATTTCTGCAACTAATCTAATTCTTTCTGGTGTGGCTAATGAAGAACCTCCGAATTTTAAAATATTCATGGTTTTATCTCTTAGTGTAATTTAAAAATATTGAGTTTGGTAATGCATAATCTATGCGGACGGAAGTTTTAAATTAAATACCCCATAGGGATAATCGTAATCAAGGTAAAGATCATAATAATAGCCACTGATGAAGAAGAAGTGATAACAGTATTATTAATAAATAAATCTTTATTTCTCATGATTTCCTTAAAACTGATGGTAAAAGTATATAATTATACCTGTAAAAAAAACAAAAGTTCCGCTTTAACCTAAAAAATGTGAATTTAGTTTATTAAGCTTAAAAAAATATGGTAATTATAATTAAAACAGGCTAAATATGTTTTTCTTTCAAAGAGGAAAAAACATATTTAGCCTGTTTAACCAAGCACAAGGGCTTTAATTAAATTTAAAATAATGGTTAACTTTGAAATTATTTGCCCTAAAGTTCAGTAGAACTTGCTGTATTTAAAGATTCTACAAACCACTAATATAGCTTCCGAATAAATCTTTAAACTGAACACCCTTATCAAACCTGTATTTATTTAATTTTTTAAATTCAACAAGTCCCCACAATAAAAACTCTTTCATAAAGTATTTATCTTCTCGAGAGATTTTCGGCTGATACTTTTCAATCAAATCATTTAAAGGAGCGATGGAATCCAGTTTTTCTTTATATTCTTTATCTGACAGCTCATCCAATATTTCGAAGCCACTTTCGGAAAAGAACCATTCCACCAAATTTTTGTAAGGGCTTTTCCCATCAGGTTTTTCAAGTTTTTCGATCTTGGGAAAATACAACGGAAATAATGTTTTTACAGAATCGGCAATCAATTGAAGTGCAACTGCCGCACTTCCCTCCTGCTCTCCCTCGTAAACCAATTCTATTTTCCCCGTGATCGCCGGAATTACGCCAAGAAAATCACCAAAACGAAGCAGGGTTTTTTGCTCTCCTGTTTTAAGAGCACGTCGTTCAGCAGTGCTCAAAAGATTTTCAAAAGCAGAAATGCTCAAACGAGCGCTTATCCCACTTCTGGAATCTATAAACTCACTGTCCCGTGCTTCAAAACTGATTTGTTCCAATAAATCTTTGGCAAGTTCAGGTATGTGAACCATTTCCGTCTGATTCTCATCAAGCCTTGCTTCCTGACTGGTAATTGTTTTCGCAGTTTCAATATCCTGTGGATAATGGGTAAGGATCTGTGATCCAATTCTATCCTTCAAAGGAGTTACAATACTACCGCGGTTAGTGTAATCTTCCGGATTTGCGGTAAAAACAAATTGCATATCTAAGGGCAAACGAAGTTTGAACCCACGAATCTGAATATCGCCTTCCTGGAGTATATTGAAAAGTGCTACCTGGATTCGTGCTTGTAAATCGGGAAGTTCATTAATTACAAAAATACTTCGATTTGCACGGGGTATCATACCAAAATGGATCACCCTATCGTCTGCATAACTTAATTTTAAATTAGCCGCTTTTATTGGATCTACATCACCAATTAAATCGGCAACCGTAACATCGGGGGTGGCAAGTTTCTCAAAAAATCGCTCTTCCCGGTTTACCCAACTTATAGGTGTATTATCACCAACATCGGAAATGAGATCTTTTGCAAACCTTGAAATGGGTTGAAAGGGATCATCATTAATTTCTGAACCTTCCACAATCGGAATCCATTCATCCAATAAATTCACCATCAGCCGGGCTAATCTCGTTTTTGCCTGTCCCCGCAGTCCTAAAAAGTTAATATTGTGTTTTGAGAGAATTGCCCTTTCAAGTTCGGGAATTACTGTGGCTTCATAGCCGTGAATTCCATTAAAAGAAGTTTCTCCATTTTTGATTTTTTTTAGCAGATTCTGCCTTAATTCCTCTTTTATACTTTTTGTTTGATACCCGGAATTTTTCAATTCCCCAAAGGTTTTTATGTTTTCTATTTTCATTTTAGTTTAGATTTGATTATTGAGCTGATAGAATTAAGATTTTAATAAAAGCATTTGGAATTTAGGCCCTCAACCTTTAATTCTCTTTTTTCTATTGGTTTCATAATCTTCAAAAATCATTTCTCCCAGACCTTTTAAGCCGGTAAAAAATGCTTTTCCTTGATTGGCTTGAGTAAATTCCCGTACAAAGCGTTCAAGATAAGGATCCTGGGCAATCATAAAAGTGGTGATTGGTATATGCAATTTTCTGGCTTGCTGGGCCGCATTGTAACATTTGTCAATTATATATGGATCCAAACCAATGCTATTTTTATAATAGGTTCCATCCCGCTCTCTAACACAACTAGGCTTTCCGTCTGTAATCATAAAAATTTGTTTATTGGTATTTCGTTTCCGCCGTAGCAAATCCATTGCAAGCTGCAATCCTGCTACAGTATTGGTATGATAAGGTCCAACTCTTAAATATGGCAGATCACCCATTGAAATAGCCCACGCATCATTTCCAAAGACCAGAATATCTAAGGTGTCTTTTGGATACCTGGTGGTGATAAGTTCTGCAAGTGCCATTGCAACTTTTTTAGCAGGTGTTATTCTATCCTCACCGTAAAGAATCATACTATGACTGATATCTATCATTAAAACAGTACTCATCTGCGATTTATAATGGGTCTCTTCCACCACTAAATCATTCTCTGTCATCTTAAAATCCCCGGTTCCGTGATTTATTTGCGCGTTGCGCAAACTTTCAGTCATGGAGATTTTATCTAAAGAATCACCGTAATGAAATTCCTTAAATTCCCCGGTATGCT
>Ga0307486_1001534_pt1 | contig 17474 bp, 15 predicted proteins | sample CBIW02metaG_FD_203663 | JGI IMG/M metagenome (GOLD analysis project Ga0307486, IMG submission 203663) | Sea-ice brine microbial communities from Beaufort Sea near Barrow, Alaska, United States - CBIW 0.2 | ecosystem: Environmental > Aquatic > Marine > Coastal | place: USA: Alaska | collected... | reverse complement strand
AATTCCCCGGTGAATTCCCCATTAATTTCCCCGGTGATTTCCCCGGTGATTTCTCTTTTAAATAGATTCTCCAACCTCGCTGACCATAGGCTTATAACTTTAAGTTTCTTAACACCTTTTAAAAATATCACTCCCTCAAAAGCTTTCGGATTTAAAAACAAATCATAATTATTCTCCGGCACTCACTGGCGAGGTTAAGAATGGAATCCTCTTGTCTTAATAATCTACCTTTTATATTTGGTTAATAATGAGCGGAAAAAATCGGAGAGAATAGTTTGAATTCGTTAGACTTCAAGGAGATGCGTTCTTTTCTCCAATTGGAGTAGGCGCGGATTCGGGAGACTTCATGTAGCGGCAGAAATTCCCTCTTCAATTCCCAGAATTTATAATTTTTAAATTGAAAGAAAAATAGGGGAGGAGAGAGCTGGAACAATAAAAGCTGGATTATAAATTAAAGGGGGACATCAAATTTTTCACATATTTGAGTGTAGGATTCCAATTGCAGTAAATTTTAAAGATTGAATTCAGAAAGGAAATAAATATAAGTTTGACTAGTTAAAAAAGAAAGTGATTTTAATTATTTTTTTAAAATAATAAGATCAAAATACATCAACCTTGTTTTTAATTCTGCCAATTCATTCAATCCAGTGTATTCTTTTTCCTGATTTTCACTGGTAAATAAGGATATAAAGCCATTATTGCTGTAATATTTTAAAGGGCGCATTTCATTATAGGAATCAACTACTATAAATCTACATCCTGTTTTATTGGCACCATCAATAAACCATGATTTAATAAAATTCATTAATTGGTCACCTGTCCTTTCCTCTTCGGTTTCAACAAACCTGAAATCCTTATGAACACCTAAACGACCTATTAGTACAGCTGGGTAGCTGCGCATTTGCTTTTCTCTAGGAATTTCCTTGGTTAACTTTTTCTTCCGGGCATTGGGCAAATGAGTAGTTTTAATACTATCGTTAGAAATGGTGAAAGCGCAAACTATAATTGTTGGATCTTCATCTAATGTAAAACAATAGGTCTTGCCAAGTAATTCTTCTGAGTAGTTTAGAACATCATTAGCAAAAAAATCATTTAAATCCGGATGATCACAATCAAATGATTTACAGGTTCTAATGATTTCTTCATTGTAGGGCTTTAGGGTGCAGTTATTGAGAAGGAAGCCCAAGGGAATAATTAAATTTTTGCTTTAGCTAGAATTTTACTTGCAATAGAAGTGTGCTTAGAAAAATCAATAGACAATTTCTTAGCATTATTATCAGCCACTTTAGAAGTGAAGTTAGCTGCTGCTTTATTCTTTAATACCGGGATTGACTTAATAGCTATTGACATAGTAATTGATTGTTATGCAAAATTAAACATATAAATTGATTTAAAAACAAATTTAGTACCAACTTTTTAATAGGCATTTCCTAGTGCCATGAAACAGCTTACTTTACCAGGCTCTTAAATATTCTAAATTCTGATAAACACTTCAAAAATCTCTTGTGCAACATAATTTTGATATCATAAATTATTCAAATCTCCAATATTTCGAGATATAACCTATGAAAAGATCCGTTTATCCCCAAGACAATATTAATATTCCGTTACTTTATACTTTAGATAACACGTCGGGCATAATACATCATTTTAATTTGTAATTTCATCAAAATACTTTCCGTTTTATGATTAAATATTTAGAACAAAGGTTATTAGAAAAAACCAAAGACTCCCAGAGTGAGATATTGTTTGCGCAATGGAATTACGATAAAAAAGTTATACCTACAGCTCTTCAGTCAGTTTCGACGTTGTTTCCTCATTATAGTTTACATGATGAATCCCATTCTATTACTATAATAAACAACATTGTTAGAATTTTAGGAAAAGAGAATATTGATAAACTTTCGGCAATAGATATCTGGCTAATTTTAGAAGCAAGTTATAGTCATGATATTGGAATGGTTGTATCAAGCCAAGAACTGATAAATTCAATTAATTCAAAGGAATTTATAGAATATTTTGAAGATTTAATTAATGATAAAAAAAATGGCCTACATGAATTTGCAAGACAATTTAAAATAGAAGATGGCAAGATTAAATATCAAAAAAATCATCTAAACCTAGAATTACACGACGGTATAAAATTTATTTTGGCGGAGTTCTTTAGGCGAAAACATTCTGATAGGTCAAAAGACGTTATAAATAATCCTTCAGGAGAATTAGCATTAACATCTCCAAGAGGCGTAATACCTAATAGAATATTTAAAATCCTTGGAGATATATGTGCAAGCCATACCAAAAATTTTGATGAAGTAATGAAACTTCCTTTTTGCGAAGTAGGTATTGATGTTGAAAATGCACATCCCAGATTTATCGCTTGCTTACTAAGGGTCGGTGATTTGTTGGATTTAGATAATAATAGGTTCTCGGAAGTGATGCTAAGAACCCTATCAAAAATTCCAGTAGATACCTTAAATCATAAAGCTAAACATTTATCAATTGAATCATTCAGAGTAGACAGGGAAAAAATTGAAGTAAAAGCGAAATGTTCAGATTATGATACAGCAAATATAACCCAACATTGGTTTAATTACTTAAATTCGGAGATAAGTGATCAAATGATTAATTGGAATGATATAGTGCCAACGAAGGAGTTAGGTTATCTTCCTACAATTGGAACGTTGAAAGTTGAGCTGTCCAATTATGAATACATTGATGGTAAAAACAAACCAAAATTCTCAGTTGATACTGATAAGGCATTAGAATTATTAAGCGGAGCAGGTTTGTATGAAGGTGCATATCAATGTATGCGAGAAATACTTCAAAATGCTGTAGACGCTACACTTTTAAGGATTTGGGAAGAGAATAAAAATGATTTAAATTTTAGTTCTCCTCAATCACAAGAGTTTACGGATATTCTGAAAAATAATCCTATCGAAATTCATTTAATTGAAATAGGAGTAGAAAATGGTTTTCAGAATTGGCAAATTAAAATCAAAGATAATGGTACTGGGATATCTGATGAGGATCTAAAATTTTTAATGAATACTGGGAGTTCATCGAAAAATAAAAAACGGCAAAGAATAATTAATGAAATGCCAAATTGGATGAAACCTTCTGGCATCTTTGGTATAGGTTTTCAAAGTATTTTTCTGCTTTCAGATAGCGTTAAAATTGAAACAAAAAGTTATTTCACTGAACAATTTCAAATTGTAGAGTTAAACGGGGCCAATACTCCAAGAGATGGGGATATTCTTATACAAAAAAAGAATTCCACACACTCAAAAAAACCAGGTACTACTATAAATATAAGGTACAAAACAAAAGCAATTCCTTCTCGATATTCAATTAAAGGAGAGCATAAGAATGCTATGAGAATAGCAAGAAATTTTGATCCATTTTCACATGAATCTATGGATATTGAATTAGGAAAAGTTATTGATGAAATTTTTGACTTTGCCTACAAAAGTTATGTTCCGATTAATTTAACTATAGACAATAAAAAGATCGAAACTAGAAAATTAAAATCTAAGCAATTTGATTATTTTGATGAAGAAACAGGTCTAGAATTAAATGTTTTGACTGGAGGTATAAATGAAAGATGGAGGACAATTACATACTATAAAAATCAATCTGCAGAAAACAGGATAAATTTTAAATTTTTAGGTTTTGAGGTAAACATACATAATGACAAAGCGTCTATGGTGTTAACCTTGAACAGAAATAAAATCAAAACCGATTACGAAGATAAATTAGAAGAACAAATTCTATTTTCAGCTTTCAAAATCATTACTGAAAATTTTGATGAAATTTTCAAAAATAAAGAATCAAAATTTTTAGGGAGTATGTTTTTAGATTACTATTTTGAAAATGAAATTGTAAAGAATTTTAATATTAAAAAATTCAATCAATGGGAAAGGTTTCCAGTTGATGTTAAATCTAAAGTAATACCTTTAAAACAACTTATCGATAAAATAGAAAGCCTTAAAATTATTAGTGGTAATAAAGTTTTTCAGACTGATTTATACTCCTTCGAAAATAAAAAAGATTTAACAATAACAATAAGTCACGATCAACCTTCATTAGACACAACTCTATTTTTTCTTTCGAAATTAAGCAATCATTTCAGTGCGGTTAAAAAAGTTAAAGATAATCCAGAAGAAAAACCACAATTGGTATTTACAAAAGGCCAACAAGAAGATCCAGTTAGCTCTGAAGAATTAAAATCAATCCTTAAACAAGGTTATTACTCCTCTCGAATAATTGTACCATGTCTAAAAAAATATAATAATATAAGAATTAAAGATGATGCGTATAAATCATATATATACAAATATCCATTTGATCAAAATCTTAATTTTCCATATCCAAAAATGCTTTCACCATTCATTCATGAAGATAATTTTACAGAGGATAAGAATTTAAAATTAGTATTAAATGAAAAATTATATGATTGGGTATTTGAAAATAGATATGATGAGAAAATAACGTTAGAAGGTATCAAGGAAGGATATGAAGAGTTTCTTCAAGAATTTGACTTGAAAGTACTAAGCGAAGAATAATTTAATTTTTAACAGCTTATTCTTATGTACTCTGCCTAACATTTAGCAAACTAGCAGAAAAAAGCCCATCAAGTAGACGGGCTTTTTTCTGCTAGTTTGTGTTGACTTACACCGGCAATTGATTTGGCCGTATATAGGTGGTATAGTAGATACTGGATTTGTTTTTTGTGATTTTTAGGATTCCATTTTCTTGCTACCTTCGTGCTTTTTTAATGGTTTAAGTACAACTTCCCTTGCCCATAAAATGGGGATGCTTTAATTAATTTCAGATGTCCTGGAATAAATCGCTGTATTTTTTATTCCATTTCAAATGGGAGAGGCCATGTTTTTTTAGTCGGTTATTTTTTGCACCTCTAGACAATGTTTCGTTTGGGATTCCAAAAATAGGCAGTAAATACACCTCTGCAGATGTTGGATTTATCTTAATTGCCTAAAATCTCAAACGATTATTAAAATTTGATGGGTAAAAAAAGGTTTAGTGAATTCTTTAACCTTTTTATTCTTTGTTTTACCGTCTTAATTAAGCCGTGCAAAAACATTTCAGAGTTGTTTAACCCAGATGAACCGAGTGAACACCTATTTCTGCAACAATCTTGAACTTCGCGTTAAAAAGCTTATTTTAGACCAAAATTGGCAGATGAACTTAAGTTCTTAGAAATAATGCCATTATGTGTAATTACCCGATTAAAAGAAAATGAGCGAAACAGATAAGGAGTTAATTGCTGAGGATGATAATAATCGCTCAAGATTCATCTACGATTTTTTACAAAAAGAAAAATACACCAATACAATTGATGTAACTATTCCAAAAGTAATTGTGCAGTATTGGCACTCATTAGGAGAGATACCTAAGGATGTATTAAAATGTATCGAAAGTTGGAAACCCCTAAAGAATAAAGGTTTTCAATTTGAACTTTTTGATGACGAATCAGCTAAAAATTTTATCAGTAAACATTTAAACGAAGAACATTTAACTTCATATTTAGAATGTCATCATCCTGCAATGAGATGTGATTATTTCAGATTATGTTATTTGTATATATGCGGTGGCTTTTATGTAGATTCTGATGAATTATTATTGAATGAAGAAATTGAATTCCTTTTTAAGAATAACAATATTAAGATTCAACCATTTTGTTATTCCATAAAACAAGAAAAAATGGTTGAGAAAGAAGATTTTTTGCACGAACCATATGATGCAACAAATATTTATTATTTCAATAATAATCCTATTATAGCTCCTCCACATCACCATTTAGTTTCGATTGCCCTAAAACGAGCAACTAATAAACTAACAAGGGAAGAGAATATCTTTGATATTCAGTCAACAACAGGACCTGGAAATTGGAGTGCATCCATAATTTATTATCTCTTGAGCGGAAAAAATGAAATAGAGATTATTAATGACTGGAATTCCATATCTAAAAGTCCCTGGCCTTTAAGTTATAGAAATGATGATCGAAATTGGAGACTTTACAACGGAAATGAAAAAAAATGGTTTGAGAAATAATTAATTATGAATATTATAACAGGCAATCGTAACTTTCTATTTCTTAAATATAAACTAAAACAGCTAGCAAGCCTTTTTATTAAACAAAAAAGACTAAACACATTTGGCCCGGATAAAAATCAAATAAATAAAATTTTTGTTATCAATCTTGATAGACAAAAAGAGAGGTGGAAGTTGATACAGAAAGAACTTGACCAAGTACAGGTCCAAAATAAAAAGAGCCTTCTAAGTTTTACAGAAAGGTTCTCTGCTATTGATGCAAAGAATCATTCGCTAAGTACAAATAAAATCAATCCTTCTTATAAGCTCGAAAATCAATATTTTGTTGATCCTAATCCTCAATTGTTAAATATAATTCGAGAAAAGGAAATAAATATCGATCTAACCGATCAGGAAATTGCTGTTGCCCTATCTCATGTCTCAATTTGGGAAAAAATTATAAAGGAAAATATTCAAAGTGCACTTATTTTAGAAGATGATATATATTTTGAAAATAAATTCTCAAGAAAATTAAATTCTTTATTTGAAGAAATTACAAAATCCGAAATTGAATTTGACTTAATTTATCTTTCTTATAAAAAAGTAGACTTTAATCCAGATATAAAACAAATTTCAAATAATCTTTCCGTGCCAAATAGAGGGCTTTGGTGGTTTTCAGGTTATGTTCTATCCAATAAAGGGGCAAAAAAACTACTAGACAAACTTCCAATTGTTGGTCCTGTTGACTTATGGATTAATCATAAATTCAATGACCTTAACGTCTTTGTTTGTAATGATTCAATAATTAATCAAAAACTTTTTTTAGCCTCCGATAATAATTATTCCATACTTCCAATACTATCTCAAATTGGAATAAAATCGAATAAAACATTTATTGATTTAGATAAATTGAAAGGATGTAATCCTGTTTTTATTTTTGATTTAAGTTCGAATAAAATAAACTTATTAAAGCTCGAAATTCTATTAAGTTTAAATAGCTATCGAACATATTACAATAGGTCAAAAAAAGAATCAAATCATGTAGTAGATTTAATTAATAGAAAAGAAACACTTCTATTTGACGCCTATCTTGGGTTTAACTCAATAATTGATATGATACCTTCTTTAATAAGTTTTTATCCCAATGTCATTATAATTATTATAAAAGAAAACAATTTCAAACTTCCTCAAGCGGTTTCTCAATATAACGGTCAAAATATATGTCGTATTAATACTGATACAAATATTACCAAGAAGATATCGAAATTGCTAAAAATAAAAAATTGGAATATTGATAGTAGTGATATACCAAATAATATAGACGTAGAGTTCAATATCAAAGCTATAAATAGGAGTATTCCTAACAACTACAAATATTTAGAACATGATGTGAATCCGTGGGTATTACCAATTGAAAACATGAAAAAATATTTGCCATATAATTTCAGTGAAAATGAAATAGTTTCAATTGCTAAACATATTGAAAATAGATTCGATTATTTTGAAGAATTTGATTTTAGTTTTTGGGATATATTAGAAGATACTTTCCCATCAAATCAGGCTCAATTTTCAAAAGAAAATTTTAAACTTTCAAGTCATTTAGATTCTGGCTTTCAATTAGAAATTACAAATAATAATCAAGGCGGGAAAGAATACTCCTCCTCATCAATTGTTTCTAAAAAACAATATTTGTATGGTAGTGTTGAAATTTCAATGAAACCTATAAAAGGGAAAGGTATTATTTCTGCTTTTTTCTTACATAGAAACGACCCTTGGCAAGAAATTGACATTGAGTTTTTAGGGCATGACACAACAAAAATATTATTAAATGTTTATTATAATCCAGGAGTAGTAAATACAAAGTATAACTATGGAGTAAGAGGCACACCTGTATTAATAGATTTAGGATTTGATGCCTCTGAAAACTTCCATAATTATAGAATAGAATGGGAATATCATGAAATTAGATGGTATGTTGATGATAAAATCATTCATATTAGAAAAACATGGAACCCAACACCTATTCCAAATCTTCCTCTAGCAATTTATGCAAATGCTTGGATTACCAGTTCAGAGGCTTTAGCAGGAAAATTTGATAAAAAAACACTTCCAAAATTCTCATCAGTTAGACACATTAAAATTTATAATTTCGATTATAATAAAAATTAAATACACAAAACATATATTGTATTGCCACCCTTCGAGATAACGACGACACCAAATCAATAGCCCTTATTGACTTTCTCCAAGCTAGTTTAAAAGAGTTCTTTTCAGGAAATAATTATGTTATTAACTTCTCTGGTTTCCATTGTTAAAATCTTAATCTGTCCAATAATAAATTTAACACTATTGCTTTAATGAGTTAATATTTGGTTTTCGTTAACATTTACGTATTTTTACCAGTACCCTACAACTAAAAAATTCCTGCTAAATACAAATGCCGTTCAAGGTAGGCGGTAGGTAAATTTCAATCTAAAATAAGATATACTTTAAATACATGTTCGAGCAAACATTCAAAAATATAGACGACCTACTTTATAAAGATTCTGGAGCAGACAGTGAATTGGATTATATAGGGCAAACCTCCTGGGTTATGTTCTTGAGATATCTGGATGAGTTGGAGCAAGACAAGGCAGATAAAGCTGAACTAAAAGGTGAGGAATACCAATATATTTTAGAAGAAGAATACCGATGGCCTGCCTGGGCCATGCCAAAAGGTGAAGATGGTAAACTAGACCATCACAAAGCTATGACCGGGCCAGATTTGGTGCAATTTGTAGACAGTAAATTGTTTCCTTATTTAGCAGCTTTTAAACAAAGTGCAGATCACGCTCAAACTATAGAATATAAGATTGGGGAAATTTTTTCTGAACTTAAAAACAAGATTCAAAGTGGATATATTCTGCGGGATATATTGGATTATGCAGATGAACTGCCATTTCGTTCCTCTACAGATAAGCATGAGTTGAGTGCGCTGTATGAAAACAAGATTAAGAACATGGGGAATGCCGGGCGTAACGGTGGACAATACTATACACCAAGACCGCTAATTAGGGCAATGATACAGGTTACAGATCCTCAAATACGTGAAAAAGTGTATGATGGCGCAGCAGGTTCATGCGGATTCTTATGTGAGGGCTACGAGTATATGTATGAGCGCATGGATAAAACCACCGATAACCTTAAAACCTTACAAGAAGAGACCTTTTACGGAAAGGAGAAAAAGAACCTCGCTTATGTAATTGGAATCATGAACATGATCCTTCATGGGATAGAGGCTCCAAATATTATCCATACCAATACCTTAGGTGAGAGTATAAGGGACATACAGGAGAAAAACCGATATCACGTAATTCTGGCAAATCCACCTTTTGGCGGCAAGGAACGCCCGGAAGTACAGCAAAATTTTGATATCAAAACAGGGGAAACAGCTTTCTTGTTTATGCAGCACTTTATCAAATCTTTAAAAACGGGAGGACGGGCTGCAATAGTTATTAAAAACACTTTTCTAAGCAATACTGATAATGCTTCTGTAGCACTTCGGAAACTACTCTTAGAGAGTTGTAACCTTCATACAGTATTGGACATGCCAGCGGGAACTTTTACCGGTGCCGGTGTAAAAACGGTGATCTTATTTTTCCAAAAAGGAGAACCAACTAAGAAAATCTGGTACTACCAACTAGACCCGGGAAGAAATATGGGTAAAACCAATCCTTTAAATGATAAGGATATGGAGGAGTTTGTAGAACTGCAAAAGACCAAACCAGAAACGGAGCAGTCCTGGAATATAAATGTTGCAGATATAAATGAAACAACTCTTGATTTAAGCGTTAAAAATGTCAATACCCCAGAAGAAGCACCCCTGAGAAGGCCTGAAATAATTTTGGCTGAAATACAACGTTTAGATAACGAGACCAATACCATTCTTCAATCTTTAAAAGAGTTGATATGAGAGAGAGTTGGTCGGGAGAAGTATTAAAAAATGTGACTCTTTTTAAGAGTGGAAAAACCATTTCTAAAGCTATAGAAAAACGATCTGGAGATGTATTATACGTCAAGGTCGGAGATATGAATTTAGAAGGTAATGAAGAAAGCATCACTACATCTAGTCGTTATGTTGATTCAAAGGATATTAAAGAAAATCAAATCATACCTATTGGGGCAATAATTTTCCCAAAACGAGGCGGAGCAATAGCAACTAATAAAAAAAGAATAATTGTTAAACCGACTATTGTAGATTTGAATACAATGGCAATTAGTCCATCCAATAGATTACACTCCGAATATTTATATTACTGGTTTCAATCGATAGATTTACAAAAGTTAAGCAATGGTACTTCCATACCTCAAATAAATAATAATAGCTTCGATAATGTTCTTATTAGCTTCCCAAAATCGCTCTCCGAGCAAAAACAAATCGTAGCCATTTTAGATGAAGCCTTTACTGCCATAGACCAAGCCAAAGCGAACATAGAGAAAAACATCCAAAATGCAAAGGAGCTTTTTCAATCTAAACTCAATGACATATTTAGTCAGAAAGGTGATGGTTGGGAGGAGAAGACGCTAAAAGAAATAGCTAAAGACTTTGGGAGAGGTAAGTCAAAAAATAGACCAAGAAATGACTCGAAATTATTTGGTGGCAGGTATCCTTTTGTCCAAACAGGTGATGTCAGAAATACAGGCAAAATATTAACTACATATTCTCAAACTTATAATGAAGTAGGTTTGGCACAAAGTAAATTATGGCCAAAAGGAACAATATGTATCACAATTGCTGCCAACATAGCTGAAACAGCTATTCTAGACTTTGATAGTTGTTTTCCAGATAGCATTATTGGGTTGGTTGTCGATTCAAAATTAGCTGATTCGGATTATACTTATTATTCACTTCAATTTTTAAAAGGAAAACTTCAAGAATTAGGGAAGGGAAGCGCACAGGACAATATTAATTTAGGAACATTTCAAAAACAATATTTTCCTTTTCCGAATATTAAAAGGCAAAAAGGAATTGTACTGATTCTCGATAAAATTAGTTTACAAACCAGTCAAGTTGAATCAAAATATCAGCAAAAATTACTTGAATTAGAAGAACTTAAAAAATCCATTCTTCAAAAAGCCTTTGCGGGAGAATTAACTAATAAAATGGTTGAGGTATGAATGAAAAAAATCAATGTGTAATTTACCGGTAACGATCTCAAAATGCGAGACAGTTCAAATAAAATAATGAAACAACAAGACCCAATAGAGATTTATCAAGATAAAGAATCTGGTATTACAATTAAGGTAAAACTAGAGGGAGATTCACTTTGGTTAGACCAATATCAAATTGCACATCTTTTTGATACGGATAGAACTTCTATTGGTCGTCATTTAAGAAATATTTATAGTTCTAAAGAATTAGGTAAAGAGGTAACTAGTGCAAAAATCGCACAAGTTCAATACAGATAATGAATAAAGGAGAGATAATATTATATAAAGACAAACCCAATGTAGAAATACGTCTGGTAAACAATACCATTTGGTTAAATCAGAAACAAATGGCCGCACTTTTTGATAAAGACAGTGATACCATTGGATTGCATTTAAAGAATATTTATACCACCAAAGAACTGGATAAAAAAGCAACAACCGAGAAATACTCGGTTGTTCGGCAAGAAGGTAATAGGGAGATAAATCGAAAAATTTTATTTTATAATTTAGATGCTATAATATCTGTTGGTTATAGAGTAAATTCTAAAAAAGGAACTGCTTTTAGAATATGGGCAAATAAAATACTTAAAGACTATTTGGTTACAGGTTACGCTATTAATGAAAAACGTTTAGCCCAAAAAGAACAAGAGGTACAAGTATTAAAAGGTGGTATACAAATTTTAAGCAGGGCCATTGAAGAAAAAGCAAACAACAACCAATGGCTTGCTATTTTTGCCAAAGGCTTAAGCTTGCTGGATGATTACGACCACGAACAATTGGATGCCAAAGGTTTAACTAAAAAAGAGGCAACTTATCCCAGTCTGGAGGATTATCAAAAACTCATTGATCAAATGCTTGCCGAATTTGATTCAGATGTATTTGGTAAAGAAAAAGACAAAAGCTTCCAAAGTTCAGTGGCGCAAATACAAAAAGGTTTTGGAGATAAAGATTTTTATTCCTCATTAGAAGAAAAGGCAGCCATGCTTTTATACTTAATAGTCAAAAATCATTCGTTTGTAGATGGCAACAAACGCATAGCAGCCGCTTGTTTTCTAAAATTTTTACAACAAAATAAGATGCTCTTTAACAGCGAACAACAACCCATAATCAGTAATGATAGCTTAGCTAGTTTAACGCTTCTCATTGCTTCCAGCAAACCCGAAGAAATGGAAACCGTAAAGAGATTGGTAATTAGCGTTTTAAATAGAAATATATGAACGAAGCACAAACCAAACACGATTTAATAGAACCAGCTTTACGGGAAGCAGGATGGGGAATTGTAGAAGGGAGTCGTTTGCGTTTGGAATTTCCAATTACCAAAGGAAGATTAATTGGTCAGAACAAGCGTGCCACCCCACTTTTTGCAGATTATGTCTTGGAGTATAATAACCGTAGAATAGGGGTGGTGGAAGCCAAGAAAAGGGATGCCTATTACACACAAGGAGTAGGACAGGCAAAGGATTATGCCCTGCGTTTAAATATACGATATACCTATGCCACCAATGGCCTGCAAATCTATGGCGTAGATATGGAGGAAGGAGCAGAGGGGGATGTTTCAAAATACCCAAGTCCGGAAGAGTTATGGGAAATGACTTTTCCTGTTCCCAAAGAAGAATATAAAGTAGAAATAGCAAATTGGAAGGAACGTCTTTTTGCGGTTCCTTTTGAAGATAGAAGTGGTACCTGGCAACTAAGATATTATCAGGATAATGCCATTACCAAGGTGTTGGAGGCGGTTGCGAATAAAAAAGAAAGGATCTTGCTTACCCTGGCAACCGGAACGGGGAAAACCGCCATTGCATTTCAGATAGCCTGGAAGTTGTTCCACGCAAAATGGAATTTAAAAAGGGATGGCCAACGCAGCCCCAGGATCCTTTTTCTGGCAGATAGAAATATACTGGCAGATCAGGCATTTAATGCCTTCAATGCTTTTGAAGAAGATGCCTTGGTGCGCATAGCACCAGATGAAATCAGAAAAAAAGGAAGAGTGCCTAAAAACGGGAATATCTTTTTTACCATATTTCAAACCTTTATGTCTGGTCCAAACGATTCTCCCTATTTTGGGGATTATCCAAAGGACTTTTTTGATTTTATAATTATAGATGAGTGCCACAGGGGTGGAGCAAATGATGAAAGTAGTTGGAGGGATATTATGGAGCATTTTAGCCCGGCTGTTCAATTGGGGCTAACCGCTACCCCAAAACGTGATGTTAATACCGATACTTATAAATATTTTGGGGATCCTGTTTATATCTACTCTTTAAAAGAAGGGATAAATGATGGTTTTTTAACTCCTTTTAAAGTGAAGGAAATAAGTACTACCATAGATGAATATGAGTATACAGATGACGATGATGTTGAAACCGGAGAAATTGAGCAAAACAAAAAATATACAGAAGCAGATTTTAACCGAATTATAGAAATCAAGGAACGGGAGGCATATAGGGTAAAACTTTTTATGGATAATATTAACCAAACCCAGAAAACTTTGGTTTTTTGCGCTACCCAAATTCACGCAGCTGCAATTCGGGATTTAATAAATCAATATTCTTATAGCAAAAATCCCGATTATTGCCAAAGAGTTACAGCAGATGATGGTGGCATAGGTGAAATGCATTTAAGGGATTTTCAGAATAATGAAAAAAATATTCCTACCGTATTAACCACTTCCAGAAAATTAAGTACAGGCGTAGATGCACCAGAAGTCAGAAACATTGTTTTGCTACGAACTGTAAAATCGATGGTGGAGTTTAAGCAAATTGTGGGTAGGGGAACTCGTTTATTTGACGGAAAAGATTATTTCACTGTTTTTGATTTTGTAAATGCACATGAACATTTTAAAGACCCTGAATGGGATGGGGAGCCAATAGAACCGGAACCTGCCAAACCAAGAGGAGAAGGGAAAATCTGTGAGAAATGTGGACAAGTGCCTTGTAGTTGTGCAGGTGAACCACTTCCCTTATGTTATGTTTGTCAAAATGATCCTTGCGTATGTGAAGAGCCACCTAAAAAAATGATCAAGATCAGGTTGTCGGATAATAAAGTGCGGCAATTTGATTCTATGGTAAAGACCTCCTTTTGGAGTCCATCAGGAGTGCCAATATCTTCAGAAGAATTTATAAAGCAATTATTTGGAGACTTGCCAAGCTTTTTCAAAAGTGAAGATGAACTACGAAAGCTTTGGAGTATGCCAAGTACCCGAAAAAGACTATTAGAGGAATTAAGTGAAAAAGGTTATTCCGGTGCTCAATTAGATGATTTAAGAAAACTGGTACATGGGGAGGATAGCGATTTATATGATGTACTAAATTATGTAGCTTATCATGTAGATCTGGTGCCACGACTAGAACGTGCAGCCAAAGCTAAAATTCATTTTAATGCATATAATCCGAAGCAGCAGGAATTTCTAAATTTTGTACTGGATCAATATGTGAAAGTAGGAGTAGATGAACTCGATGGAGATAAATTGTCTCCCCTTTTAATACTAAAATACAATGCCATTGCAGATGCTAAAAAGGAACTGGGAGATATCCCAAGTATTAGAAATGCCTTTGTAGGATTTCAGCAGCATTTGTATGGACAGGTGGTTAATAGCTCAATTAATTAAAACATCAATTTTAATTTATGAAATTTATGAGAACACTATTTTTATTATTATTTACAATTGTATTTTCTGTCTCTTATGGACAGGTGTCCCCACTTTCTGGATTGTACCTGGCAAAGGAGTTTAGTAAAGATCAGGCTCTTTACAAGGCCAAACAGTATGTGATGACTGAAATAATAAATACAGATTCAGATGTTACTAAATTTGAACTTGATCCATTAGCTGCTGCAAATTCAGGGGAGTTAACTTCCTTAGTCTATAGATGTGATGAACAGGGCTTAGGTGGTTTGGTTTTGGGATTCTTTGGAGATAGATGGAATGAAAATGGGGTATTCTACCAAGCTTATGCATTCAGAAACTTAAAAGAGTCTGAAGCATTTGCCGTTTTGCAGCGAATTGAAACCATTATGGATGAACAATCCAAATATATTGGCTCAGATTCGAATACCAATAATGTGGTATTTAAGTTTGATGATATGACTTTTCTAATGTATGAAGATGGAAGCACTAAAATAAGGGTATTTTGGAATGGTTTTGACGCTGAGTGGGAGGAAAGTGCATTTAACCGCACGCGAAGAAGATTTGCAAGAAAAATTGATGGATAATAAAAATAAATGCATTTGTAATATTTCAACAGCATTTGTATCAATATAGAGATAATAGCCATTAAATCAACCATTTAAAATTATGAAAAAGGTTCTTTTTATGTTTTTAATTCTTATAGGAAGTTGTTCCTCAAATAATTGTATATCAGAAAAACAAAAGGAAGCGGAGAAATTCGATAGGCTAATAGAATTAGCAAAGGATGATCAAGTTCAACGTGCTACCTTAATCAGAAATAAGGAAATTAAATTATCGCAGTTTGATTGTTAACAGTTGAGTACGAGACCCACTTTATTTGAAATAACAATCTATAATTAAGTGAATTATGTCGAAGAGTTCTAGTCTAGTCCATTCAGGATTTTTCCGTAGGTGCTTATTTTAATGGATATGATCTTATTAAGGAATATTGTACCTAATTATACGGAGTTTGATTGGGATGAATTACAATTTTATTTCTTCGAAAAAAAAGGATTGTTTATTTTAATCAATCCAAGCTATTTTAAAATAAAAATTATATAATGAAAAACATTCCTGATTTTCAATTAGAAAACGATTTTTTACTAAAAAAATGGAGAATTGAATCTGACAAGGATGATTCTAACGGTTTTTGTGAAGATGGATTAATGTTCAAGGGTGAAATAAAGACAACTATAGGAAATGATAATAAAAAATATTGGTATAGAGAAAGTGGTAATGAAAATATACTTTGGTATAATTCTGCTAAAAGAGTTTTGTTTTTAAATAAAGATGTTCCAGGTAATAATGAACAGAATATTAGAGAATGGATTTTTAGACAACATCCAACAGATATTACTAATAAACATTACAAAAATATTTCACTTTGGCTTTACGGTTTATTGAATTTAAATAATGAGGGTATAAGTCCTTTATTTGATGATATTTCTGTTTTAGATTATTCAAGTTTTACAGACAAAACACCTTTAGCCTATATAAACTGTAAAAAGGAATGCGGTTTTAATAGTATTTCTAACAAAATGTTATCCGCACATATTGAACGCTTTAAAATATTTATAAAGAGTCAAATTTATATTCTAAATCCCGATATAATTGTGTGTGGGGGTGGAAGTAGTTTGATTAAAAATTTTATTAAAGAATTTGTTTATAAGGATATAGTTCAAGTAAATGCTTGGATGTATTTTGATAAAAAAAATAATAAATTGATAATTGATTCCTACCATCCAAGTTGTAGAAAATCACCTAATGATATTTACGAACCATTGATGAAAAATTATGAAGATTTTAATCGAAAATTTCCAAAATTTAATAATATTTAAAAAACACCCAGCTGCAAGATGCCTCCGGACCTCACGCCTCCTGCAATGGTGAAAGAACAGGGAATCGCCTTAAAGTCTCCGTACTTCAAGTTATAAAATTGGTTTAAACTGGCCGAGAGTTTCCGGTCTTATCACAATTCGTTTCAACGTCAGGAGACGTTGGATAAGTGAAAGGAATTAAAAGCATGATGGTAGCTGAGACTTTGTGCAGCGGTGATTCAACGAAGTTAAACGTTGGGCGAGTGCCGGGTTTTAAACACGTGCCGGATAGCTCAAAGTCATCAAATCGAAGATTCTACGAAGTCCACTACAAGGTTTGTATGAAATTGGAGGAAAAAGTAAATGGAATCAATATAAGTGCAGAACCATACAAAAATTGGAACTGGACAGTAATTATACATAAAATGCGAAATAGTAATAAATCGATTCGTGAACAAGCAGAATTTGCTTTTGATACTATTTACGGTAAACCTTACTTATCTTGAGAATAAAAAACGGTTGCCAACATCAGTTACCTGCAAATAGTGGGTATTCCAGTGAAAAGTGATATTTTGGACATCAACTAACAAACTAAACCGACAAGAACGAGTCCCTACACCCGCAATTTGCATTAGGTACTGTGTTAAAAAACAACTATTTTTGATTAAAATTTTAGGAAGAAGTCAATGCTAAATTGCTTCTATCCTGTGCAGCAAGGACTTCGGTTCTTGCTGTCTTTTTTTGTTCATATT
>Ga0307486_1001532_pt1 | contig 17509 bp, 14 predicted proteins | sample CBIW02metaG_FD_203663 | JGI IMG/M metagenome (GOLD analysis project Ga0307486, IMG submission 203663) | Sea-ice brine microbial communities from Beaufort Sea near Barrow, Alaska, United States - CBIW 0.2 | ecosystem: Environmental > Aquatic > Marine > Coastal | place: USA: Alaska | collected... | reverse complement strand
TGTCGAAGTTGACCGTGACCTATATTGGCGGCCCAACGGCTTTGCTCGAATATGCGGGGTTGCGCATCGTGACTGACCCCACTTTTGATGCGCCGAGCCACTACCCCGACGAGGGTGGCGTGCCGCTTACGAAGACTGTGGGCCCGGCGGTGAGCCGGGCGGATGTTGGCGGTGTCGACCTGGTGCTGTTGTCGCACCACGAGCACGAAGACAACCTCGATTATGGGGGTCTCGAACTGCTCGCGACGGGTGTGTTGACGATCAGCACGATGAAGGCCAGCTCTGACCTGTTCGGTGGTGGAGTTGTCGGTCTCGACTCTTGGGAATCTCGTGAGGTCGGCGCTGTCACCGTCACGTCCGTGCCCGCACTGCATGGCCCTCCCGGTGCGGAAGCTCTCGTTGGCCCGGTAACCGGTTTCGTGTTGCAGGCTGAAGGTGAGCCGACCATCTACGTCAGCGGTGACAACGCGTCCCTGCCGCTTGTGCAGCAGATCGCGGACCGCTTCCCCGAGATCGACACCGCCGTACTCTTCGCTGGTGCCGCCCGCATTTCCGCCGTCAACGGTCCCCTCACGTTGACCTCAGCGGATGCCGCAGAGGCTGCTCGAATATTAGGCGTTCACCACGTGGTCGGCCTCCATACCGAAGGGTGGGAACACTTCACCGAAACCCGTGCCGACCTCGAGGCTGCGTTCGCGGGAACTGGGTTGCTCGTGGATACGCCGCCTGGTGCAGCGGTCAGCATCGAATATTCGCCCGCCGCGAGCTAGCGCAATCCGACGGATTAATCCCTGGGACTGCCCCTGAGAACAAGTGAGCAATGTCCGCGGCGAACCTCGCTACGGAATAGGTGCCTCGTCTGGCCCGACGAGATAAACCCCATCCCCTCCCGGAATGGGGCGGAGGTGAACGGTTATCGTCCCGCGGGCAAAGTCAACCGCAACCGGGCGACCCCGCACTAGATCAGCGACGTCGTCACTAGCGAGAGCGAGGTCATATTCGTGTTCTGCCCACTCCGCAACCTTCGCGCCATGCTCGGCGAACGCAACGGCATCTCGTTCTTGGAACGAGGTCTCTGCGGTTGAAAGCCCGAGGGCACTCGCCCCGCCGAGGACAATTGCGATGGCCGTAATTAGTACGGCTTTCAGCCTGCAACCCGGGCCGGCCATCCAATAGAGCACAGCGATAACGACGACCGCGAACGCCAGGGCCGCGCCGACAAACGGTACAAACGCCAGCCCATCGGTGGGGCTGTTGTAGACACCAGGGTTGTCCACGCTCTCTCGCCTTCGTCGCTATAAGCCATCGATGCAGGAACCGGTATCCCCTTCCACCTAGGTGGGAGGAGATACCGGTCCTCTACGTGCGAGATACTCTACCTAGAAGGTCGCCTCATCAGGGTTTGTGCCAACACGCTGGCCGCGGTCGATGGCGTCGATCGATGCCATCTCGTCCGCTGAAAGCTCGAAGCCGAAGACGTCGAAGTTCTCTGCCATGCGCTCACGCGAGTTCGACTTGGGGAACACGATGATGCCGCTCTGCAGGTGCCAGCGGATCGCAACCTGGGCGGGTGAAACACCGTGCGTTTCAGCAGCCGACTGCAAGGCGGCCTCACTGAACAGGTCATACTTGCCCTGGCCGAGCGGACCCCATGCTTCGATGTGCATACCGAGCTCGGCACCATAGGAGCGGAGGTCGCGCTGCGCGAATGCCGGGTGCAGCTCGATCTGGTCAACAGCAGGCACAGTGCTGCTACCGGCGATGATCTTGTCGAGGTGCGGGCGGTGGAAATTGCTCACACCAATGGAGCGCGTCTTGCCCTCGGCCTTGAGCTTCTCCATGGCAAGCCACGTCTCGAGGTAAAGGTCAAGATCGGGGCGAGGCCAGTGGATGAGGTACAGGTCCACATATTCGAGGCCCAGCTTCTCAAGGCTGAGATCCATGGCATCGCGAGCAGAGTCTGTGCCCTGGTCGCTGTTCCACAGCTTGGTCGTGATGAAGAGTTCGTTGCGTGGGATGCCCAACGCCTTGATGGCATTGCCGACGCCAACCTCGTTGCCGTAAATCATTGCGGTGTCGAGGTGGCGGTAGCCAACTTCGAGAGCATCAGTAACGATGCGCTCGGTCTCTTCGGGGTCAACTTTGAAGACTCCGAACCCGAGCTGGGGAATCGAATTACCGTCGTTGAGTTCAATCTGGGGAACAGTCATTTGCCCATCTTGCCACTCGCCGCTGACGATTCCACCCCAGCTCGTCAAGCTCCTAGCGAACGTGACGCTCGTCTACTCCTGAGTAAGCGGCAAGCGGGCGGATGAGCGCATTCGATGCCGCCTGCTCCATGATGTGAGCGGTCCAGCCGGTGATGCGGCTGGCCACAAACAACGGAGTGAACATGTCGGTGTCGAACCCAATGAGGTTGTAGGCCGGTCCGCTCGGATAGTCGAGGTTTGGCTTGATGTTCTTGCGGCTTGTCATCGCCGTTTCGAGAGCCTCATAAAGTTCGATCATGTCTGGGCGGTCGTATTCAACAATGAGGGTGTCGAGCGCGGCCTTCATCGTGGGAACGCGAGAGTCGCCGTTCTTGTAGACGCGGTGACCGAAGCCCATGATTTTGCGCTTTTCTGCGAGCGCGTTCTCAAGCCAGCCTTCAGCATTATCGGCTGTGCCGATCTCATCGAAGACATGCATGACAGCCTCGTTTGCGCCACCATGCAGTTGACCCTTGAGCGCACCAATTGCCGCAGTGACCGCGCTGTAAAGATCACTGAGCGTGCTGGTAACAACACGGCCGGTAAACGTTGAGGCGTTGAACGAGTGCTCGGCGTACAGAATCATCGAGACATCAAATGCGCTCACAACGACAAGGTCAGGAACCTCACCGAAGGTCATGTGCAAGAAGTTCGCCGAATAGCTGAGATCGTCGCGCGGTTCGACAAGCGCCTGATCGCGACGACGACGCTGGTCGTAGGCGATGATCGCCGGCAGTTTGGCGAACAGGGTGAGGGAGCGCCGAAGGTTGAGCTCTTCGTCAACCATGCTCGCGGGGTCAGTGAGGGTGTCATCGAGCGCACCGATCACGCTGACAGCGGTACGAACGACATCCATCGGATGCGCGGAGAGCGGCAACTCGTCGATCACGCGCTTGGTGTGCGCGTCGAGGTGGCGCTGCGCACGCTCGACATTCTGGAATTCCTCTAGCTGCTCACCGGTCGGCAGCTCACCGTGCCACAGCAGGTAGGCGACCTCTTCGAAGGTGCACTTTTCGGCCAGTTCTTGCACGGGGTAACCGCGGTACAGCAGCGAGTTGGTCTCGGGGTTCACCTTCGAGATCGCGGTCGTGTCGGCGACAACGCCAGCCAAGCCCTTACGAATCTCGGTTTCAGGGGTTCCTGTTAGGTCAGTCATGGTGCTCCTCGGTAGTGGTATCGAGTCGAAGTCGGTCGTGAGTTGTCGTGCTAGTTGAGCTAGTAATGGCTGTCGAGGGTGAAGTTGAAAACGGAAGAATCGAAAGAGTTGTAGCTCTCATAGTTGAGCAATTCGTACAGGCGTGCCCTCGTCTGCATTTCGGCAACAGCCGACTGCTGGGTGCCGTCGTTGTTGATCGCATCGAGGGTGCGCTCTGCTGCACCCATTGCACTACGCAACAGGGTAACGGGGTAAATAACAATGTTTACGCCGATATTGCTCAATTGAGTTGTGGTGAAGAGTTCGCTTTTTCCGAACTCTGTCATGTTTGCGAGGATCGGAACGTCCACGGCGGCACGCATCGCTTCGAATTCGCCGAGGTCCCTCATGGCCTCAGGAAAGATCGCGTCAGCGCCGGCATCCACCAGCTGTTTTGCGCGGTCCATCGCAGCATCCAAACCATCAACAGCACGGATGTCGGTGCGGGCCATGATCAGCAGGTTCGGGTCGCGCCGGGCATCAGCAGCCGCCCGGATGCGCTTCACAGCGGTGTCGGTGTCGACGACGGCTTTGCCATCGAGGTGTCCGCAGCGCTTCGGGTTGACCTGATCTTCGATGTGGAGGCCAGAGACACCCGCATCTTCGAGAGTCTGCACCGTGCGAGCGACATTCATAGGTTCGCCAAAACCGGTGTCGGCGTCGACGAGGGTTGGCAGGTCGGTCATCCGCGAAATCTGTTGCGAACGACCGGCGACCTCAGTGAGTGTCGTCAGGCCGATGTCGGGCAGGCCGAGGTCTGCGCTGATGACGGCACCCGAAATGTAGACGCCGTCGAAGCCCTTGTCTTGAATGAGGCGAGCACTCAGCGGGTTGAAGGCGCCGGGCACGCGCAGCAATTCGCCGCTCGCGAGACGCTCACGGAACTGGGCGCGCTTCGTCGCTGGATCTGTTTGGGCGTACAGCATTAGAAGATTCCTTTGGCGGTGGTGGCGGGGAAGTTGCCGCGAATGGTCAGCTCTCCCAGTTCGGATGCCGACAGTTCCGGCAGTCGTTCGGCTACAGCCAAGAAGCGCTCGATTTCGTCGCTCGCGAGTACGCCATCCGCGAGTATACGGAACTTGTTGACGTACTGCTCGCGGGCGAACGGCCGGGCACCGAGCCGATGCGCGTCAGCAACGGCAATCTCTTCCACGATGCGGCTGCCGTCGGTCATTTCGATCTCCACGCGACCGCCGAAAGCCTTCTCGGCAGGATCGATGGAGTGGTAGCGACGCGTCCACTCGGCGTCTTCCTGAGTGGTGACGCGCTTCCACAGCGCAACAGTGTCCGGGCGGTTGGCACGCTCGGGGGCGTAGCTATTGACGTGGTGCCACTCCTGGTCTTGCAGGGCAACCGTGAAAATGTACGGGATGGAGTGGTCGAGGGTTTCGCGGCTCGCATTGGGGTCATACTTCTGCGGGTCGTTGGCGCCAGAGCCGATCACGTAGTGGGTGTGGTGGCTCGTGTGCAGCACGATGCGGTTGATGTTCTCTTCAACAAGTTCCGGATGCTCGCGCCCCAGTTTGCGGGCGAGGTCGATCCACGCCTGCGCCTGATACTCGGCCGAGTGTTCCTTCGTGTACGAGTCGAGGATCGCGGTGCGCGGCTCCCCCAGTTCGGGCAGCGGAACTTCGTAGTGCGCGTCAGGGCCGTCGAGCATCCACGCGATTACGCCGTCCTCACCTTCGTAAATTGGAGTGGGGCTGGTCTGACCGCGCATCGCACGGTCAACGGCTTCGACGGCCATCTTGCCGGCGAAGGCAGGAGCGTGTGCCTTCCACGTGGAGATCTCACCTTTGCGCGACTGGCGCGTGGCAGTGGTCGTGTGGAGCGCCTGACCGACAGCCTGAAAGATTGTTTCGGTGTCGAGACCGAGGAGGGTTCCGATGCCGGCAGCAGCACTTGGGCCGAGGTGAGCAACGTGGTCAATCTTGTGCTTGTGCAGGCAAATAGCCTTCACGAGGTCAATCTGAATTTCGTACCCGGTGACGATACCGCGCAGCAGGTCAGCACCCGTGCGACCCGTGTGCTGAGCAACAGCCAAGATCGGCGGGATGTTATCGCCGGGGTGCGAATAATCGGCCGCCAAAAACGTGTCGTGATAATCAAGTTCGCGCACGGCAACACCGTTAGCCCAGGCTGCCCACTCCGGGCTGACGCGCAGATCGGAACCGAAGACGGTGGCTCCCGGCTCGTACGGGTGACGCTCGGCTTGCGCTCGCGCGGCGACAACCGGCGAGCGAGTGAGGGATGCGGTGGCAACAGCGGCGTTGTCGATCACACGGTTGATGACCATGTCGGTGACGGCATCCGTTGGCTCAAGCTGCTCGGCAGCGATCGCGGCAATCTTGTGGGCTAGCTGGTCTTCGCGAGCGAGGTTTTCGTCGCTGCGGTAGACGCGGAGGGAATGATCTTTCACGGTGGAGCCCTTCAATTGGCGGCGCGCAGGGGGGATTCTGCGGCCATGGCTAGTGCGCTCGCGAGCGCGTGGTGGAGATGAACGTGGGTGGCGTGGGCGGCAAGCTCGGCATCGCGAGCGACGATGGCGTGCACGATAAGGAGGTGTTCGCGAGCGGCAGCGGCGAGTCGCTCGGGGTTGTCTTTCGCGAGACGGCGCACGCGTACGAGGTGGGTGCGCAGTGAGTTGAGCGCTCCGGTGAGGTAGTCGTTCTCGACCGCGTCGTCCACGGCATCGTCGAAGCGACGCACGAGATCGAAGTAGGCGCTACGTTCGCTATCGTCTCGGGAGAGCAATTCGGGCACTTCTTCGAACTCACGCTCGAGATCCGCGAAGGTTGTTCCGGTGTGCTGCACTGCGGCCAAGCGCACAGCCTTCACTTCGAGTGCTTTGCGCACGTCAAAGAGCTCGCGGATGTTGGCGACCGACACATCGGTAACGACAAGCCCTCGGCCTGATTGGCTTGAGACCAGTCCATCTGCCATTAGTCGGGAGAGCGCTTCTCGCAGCGGGGTTCGGGATACCCCGAGCCGAGCCGCCTGCTCGACCTCACCCAGAATGGTACCGGGCGCGAGTCGCCACTCAACGATGTCATCGCGCAAAGCGCGGTATGCCCGCTCGCTTGCTCTGAGAGGTGTTGCCATGCGCACCTCCCGTGGTTGAGTAGCCGTTGGCGCGTTTTCGCGGCGACCAAAGGGTTCTGTATACAAGATCTCCAGTATAGGCCCGATTCGAGAGATATCAAGCCGAATTCGAGGCCAACTGTATACATATTGGGCACGTCAGGGCCCAGGTGGGCCGCGCAGACCTATGCTGAATCCCATGATTTCCCCCACCGAACGTCTGGCGCTGTACGACGCCCAGCAGCGGTTACTCGTGCCCGAACATCCGCCAGTCGGGGTCATCTTCGAACTGACTAACGGAGTACTGCGCGTTACGGGACGCACCGAAGGATTCGTTGAGACGGCGCAGCACCTTGACCTGAATGGCGAAGAACTTGATGCGCTGATCGCCGAACACCGTGACTTTTTTGCCGCGCGGGGCGAAGCGGTGGAATGGAAAACTCGCTCGCACGACGTGCCCGCCGACTTGCCCCAGCGGCTCGAGCACGCGGGCTTCGTCGCTCAGGAACGCGAAGCGGTACTCGTCGGACGCACCGACGACCTGCTTAACTCACGTCCGCTGCCGCCCGAGGTCGAGATTCGCGAGACCCGAGACCACGACGACATCGTCGCGATGGCCGACATGCTCTCCGAAGTGTGGGGCGAAGACTATTCGTGGTTTATTGATGACCTCGACGCGCAAATAGCGGCCGACCCCGAAAACATCGTCGTGTTCGTTGCTGAAGCCAACGGTCGAATCATTTCGGGCGCGCGCATCGAGTTCACTCCCGGAAGCGACTTCGCGGGGCTCTGGGGCGGGTCAACAGCGCCCGATTGGCGGGGTAAGGGAATCTATGGCGCGATTGCAGCGGCTCGCGCTCAGCGAGCCCACCAATGCGGGGTCCGATATCTGCAGGTAGATGCCTCCGACGAAAGCAGTCCCATCCTGCGCCGCCGCGGTTTCACCCACATCACCACAACCACGCCATACGTCTGGACGCCGTCGGATCGCTAGCGCAGCTCTCGGGCCTCAAGATACGACTCAAATGCTTCACGGCTGGTGTGAGACGGCGTAAAGCCGAACGTGTCTTTGAGCGCAGAGTTATCGAGCACCGGACGGTACTGCAGAAACTTCACTTGCGCGGGACCGTGCGGGGTCAGCCCTAGGCTGCGCCCGATCCAGAGTGCAGCGGCAAGCAGCCATGCTGGAACCACGAGTCGTTTCTTGCCCAAGCCGCGAGCGATCTCCGCGAGCGTCATCGTGCCGTCGCCTGCCACGTTGAAAATTCCGGCAGGCCCACCAGTCGCGGCACGCACGATTGCCCCAACCACATCGGGGACCCACACAAAGACGAACGGGCTCGTCGAACCCGCCACGGCCAGTATTCTGCGGGATTCCCACAGTGCCGTGATCTGATTGTCGACCGCTGGCCCCAAGATGGTTCCGATTCGAAACACTGTCTGGCTCAATTGCGGCGCAGATACCCGCAGTTCAGCAAGCATCTCCTCAACCATCCGCTTGTGCTTGCTGTAGGAAAAGTCGTCGTTGCCACGCAGCGGGTCGGCCTCGGTGATCCACTCAGGATTGTCCTCGTGGTACCCGTAGGCGGCGCCACTCGACGACACCACAATGCGCGAAACTCCGGCCTCGACACAAGCCTCGAAAACGGCGCGTGAACCGTCAACATCCACCGCGAACTCTTGGTCAACCGTCGTTTTCCTGCCCGGGTTCACAATCGACGCGAGGTGCACCACCGTATCGATTCTGTGCCGACGCAAGAGATCGGGCAGGCCGCCCGCATCCGTTACATCCAAACGTTGATACAGCACGCCTGGCAAGCGCACACCGGGGCTCGGGGTGCGAATGTCAGCGCTCACGACGCGTTCGATGGAGTCGGATGCAGCCAACCCTGCCACCACGGAGGTGCCCAAGAATCCGCTGCCACCCGTCACCAGAACTCGCGTCATGCGACTGCCTCCGTATCATTCGCGGTCACACCGGAATCTGGCCCCGACGCGCCAGTGGCACCCCGAGCCTTGCGGCGTCCCCACCAGGTGGCCAGCGCGAGTCCCGCGATGATGTCCCAAATGCCCCACCAGCCAGCAACGACAGCCATGCCGCCGAGTCCGCCGAAGAATGCGAAGACAAGCCCCAAGCCGAGACCGGCATTGCGGATGCCGACCTCAAAGGTCACCGCTTTAGCCTCGTAGAGAGCAAGGCCACCCAGCCGGGCGCTCGCATAGCCAAGACCGAGCGCGACGGCGTCATGAAGGAATACTGCCAACAGCACGACACCAACATAGGCGATGAAGAACTGAAAATTGCCAGCAAGCGCCGCGATGATGAATCCGAGCAGCGCAAGCAGACTCACCCATTTGACTGTCGGTTGAACCTTTTTTGCGAACGCGGGCCAGCGGTGCTTGATCGCAAAGCCCACCGCAAACGGCAAACCGATAATCAAAACGATCTCTAACAACATCTGCCATCCGTTGAGACTCACGCTTTCGAGAATCGCCGACGCCGTAGGGTGCCAACCACCCCAGAGTGACAGGTTCACTGGCAGCATCACTATGTAGACCACATTGGTAACAGCGGTCATCGAAACCGACAGCGCAACGTTGCCGCGAGCACGATAGGTGAGCACTTGGGAAATGTTGCCGGGAGGGCAGCAGGCAACCAGAATCATTCCGAGCGCAATCGACGGACCTACCTGCAACAAGAGCGTGAGTCCAAATGTGACCGCTGGGAGGAGAACGAGTTGCGCAACAAGAGCGATAGCGAAGGCACGCGGCGCTTTCAACACTGCCCGAAAGTCTTCGATGCTCGTGTCGAGAGCGATACCAAACATGATGAGCCCAAGCACAACGCTCAACGCAATCAGCGAACCAGGACTGAAGTTGAGGATGGCATCATCGATCGTCATGAATTGGCCTTTCGGGTGAGCGTCGCACGCGCGCGTCGCAGTGCGCCTCGGTACGCATCCTTGTTGACGTAATACGACATCCGTTCCAGAGCCAGGTACTTATACCCGCCACTGAGATCTGGCCATTTCTGCTGCGCACTTCGTCTGAAGTGCTCGGCGGCGGCCGGTGCATTCTGTTGAGCGGATATATAGGAAGCCAAGAGTTCGGCTTGCTCGTAACGGCCCTGCCAGCCAATACCGACGGCTTCAATCATGCCCATCACATAGAGACCGTTGAAGGCAGGCGGGAAGATGTTGAGAAAGAGCTCAGGAGCCATCCCCGACCAATTCAGGTGCTTACGATCAACGAATGGGTAGTCGAGGGTGTAGCCGGTGGCGAGCACAATCAGGTCGTAGTCGGCTTCGGTGCCATCAGTGAAATGAACAGTGTTGCCCTCGAATCGTTCGGGCGCTGGAACGATGCGCAGGTCGCCCTGACCTAGGTGGCCGAGCACAAGCGTATTCACAATGGGATGCGACTCATAGATCCGGTAATCGGGGCGAGGGAAGCCGAACCGCACCGGGTCCCCGGTGAATGCCTTGAGAACTCGAGTGTCGATGAATTGTTTGATGCGCGCCGGTAGCGGGCGCCCCTGATTGAGAGTGTCAGCCGGCTTGCCGAATAGATAACGCGGAACAAAGTAGTAACCGCGGCGCACACTCAGGTCAATGCTGTTCGCGTGATGCACGGCATCCACTGCGATATCGCAGCCGCTATTGCCCGCGCCGACGACGAGCACCCGTTTGCCCGCAAAAAACGTCGCTTTCTTATACTGGCTTGAATGGATGATTTCGCCAGAAAACGTGCCGGCGAAAGCCGGGATGCTGGGGTGTGCGAGAGTTCCATTCGCTAGGATCACGCCGTCGAAACGTTCCGTTTCTGTCGCGCCGCCAGGCCGCATGCCGCCAGAGGAATCTTTGCCGGTTGCCGCAACTCGGTTCGTCACATTCCAGCCACCAGCGGCGGTCGGTTCCACTTTTCCCACCGTGGTGTTGAACCGAAAGTTTTGCGCAAGATTGAATCGATCGCTATATGCACGAAAGTAGCGCTTGAGATCGCGGTGACCGGGATAGTCGGCCGTAGTATTCATCGGCAATTCGTGAAACTGCGTTGTCGTGCGCGAGGAGATGAGGTGCGCCGATTCGTAGATCGTGCTTCGCGGGTTGTCGATGTTCCACAGTCCGCCGACATCGGCTGCGGACTCAAATCCGACGTAGTGAATTCCCGCCTTGCTGAGCGCCCGCGCTATGGCAAGGCCCGACGGGCCAGCACCGACGATGGCAAAGATCTGAGGCATCCACTACTCCCCACGGGTGAACGACAGTATTCACCGTGTTTCCGCATCTTACTAGTCAGGGTTCGGCATGTAGACCACTTGGTTAACAGAGTGTGACTTTCTTGCCATTGGCATGGGTACTGTTGATACTTGCCAAGCGAGATTACCCGACGGCGTCTACCCGAAAGATGCCGATCTTGCACTGAGGGATCAAACCAACATGCCCGAATTACCTACGGCTGCGCCCCCGGCGTCGCCCGTGGGGCTCAGAGTCACGCCTCACGCCATTGCCAACAGTCCACCCTGCACCCAGCGACCGCACGATCGCACTCGCACGACTTGCGATCGTTGCGACAATAGTTTTCTGGCTGACCTACGTGATCTATACGATCGTGCGCCAGTTCATCAACAACGGCACCGAGAGCTTTAGATTCACGACCGAAGCCATCTCGTACCTGATCGTTGTGACATTCCTGACGTTCTCCGCGCTCATGTACTTGATCGCTAGACACGGGGCCTATCAACGGTTCCGCGCCCACGCTCGCGTGCCCCGCGCCGAACTCGACCGTCATTTCGCTGAGAACCAGGGCGAGATCACCGTTCTAGTTCCGAGCTACAGCGAAGAGCCTGCTGTCGTTCGCGCCACCCTCTGGTCGGCGTGCCTGCAGGAGTATCCAACCTTGCGCGTCGTGCTCCTACTCGACGACCCGCCGTTCCCCACCGACCCGGATGCGGCAGCCCAGTTGGCTGAATCCCGGTTGATCGCGGAGAAAATCCAGAGTGACCTTGCTGCTCCCCGTGAGCGTTTCACTGACTCGCTTGAGACCTTTGAGCGTCGCCTCCAACTCGACCGCACCGTTGGGCTCTTCGAGCTTGAAGAGCTCACTGAGCACTACCAGTGGGCGGCTTCTTGGCTGGAGAGCATGGCAGCTGGCGAGCAGCGCATCGACCACGTTGACGAATTTTTCATAACTCAGGTACTGCAGGGACTTGCGGGAGAATTGCAGCTCACCGCAGATGCTCTCGGTGCCGCCCACGCGGAGCACATGATTCCGCCTACCGCCCGGATGCGCGAGCTGTACCGTCGGCTCGCCTGGACGTTCACCGCAGACCTCTCAACCTTCGAGCGCAAGCTGTACGCCTCCGTCTCGCACGAAGCGAACAAGGCCATGAATCTCAACGCGTACATCGGACTCATGGGCGGAAACTACCGCCCAGAGGAAACCCCCTATGGCACAGTGCTTCGCCCTGTCAGCCATGCGGAGCCCGGAGATCTGGCTATTCCTGATTCGCAGTACCTCCTTACTCTCGACGCTGACTCGCTGTTGTTGCGCGACTACTGCCTCCGCCTCGTCTACCTGCTTGAGCAGGAAGACAATTCACGCGTTGCGGTGACCCAGACCCCGTACTCCTCGTTCCGCGGGGCAAGCACTCGCATTGAGCGGCTCGCGGGTGCCACGACTGACCTCCAGCACATCCTGCACCAGGGCAAGACGTACTACGGCGCAACGTTCTGGGTTGGTGCCAATGCGGTCATCCGCAAAGCTGCCCTCAACGACATTGTCGAGACTGAGACCGAGGGCGGATTCACCGTCAAACGGTACGTCCAAGACCGCACCGTGATTGAAGACACCGAGTCGAGCATTGACTTGGGAGCGCACGGCTGGACTTTGGTCAATTACCCGGAGCGCCTGAGTTACAGCGCGACCCCGCCGGACTTCGGTTCGCTCGTCGTTCAGCGCCGACGGTGGGCCAACGGTGGATTGCTCATCATGCCCAAGCTGATGCGCCAGATGCGTGGGCGTCGGGCCCGCGGTGAGACAGTGCCGTGGACCGAGTTCTTCCTGCGTGTTAACTACATGACATCCATCACCTGGGCGAGCTTCGGACTCGTCTTCCTGCTGGCGTACCCCTACGACAGCAGACTTCTTAGCCCAGTAGTGCTGCTCGCTGCTGTGCCGTACTTCTTGGCGATGGGCAGCGACCTTCGCTACAGCGGTTACAAATTCACTGACATCTTCCGCATCTACGGCTTCAACCTGATTCTGCTTCCCGTAAACCTTGCGGGAGTGCTCAAGTCGATTGAACAAGCCATTACGAGCAAGAAGATTCCCTTTGCTCGCACCCCGAAGGTGCGAAACCGCACCTCAACGCCGCTGCTCTATGTGCTGTCACCGCTGATCATCATCGCGTTTTCTGCCTTTACGTTCTGGCGTGACCTCAACGCCGGCAACTGGGGCAACGCGGCCTTCGCCGCCTTCAACACCGTTCTCGCCGGGCTCGCCGTGGTGTCCTACATCGGAGTTTGGAACAGCATCGTAGACATCTGGTTGGGCATCACTCGACCCCTCTTTATCGAACGCAAGCCGAAAAAGAAGAAGCACGAGGCCGCTTCGCACTCGACTGACCTCGACTGGCGCGCAATTCTCTATTACGGCGACGACAGTGGAGTGCACACCAAGGTGCGCGACTCGATCGTGTTTGCCGAAATGTTGCCGCCCGCCGAAGCCGAAAGCGAGGTTCGATCATGAGCTCATCCACTCACAGACTCTCTCTCGGGCGGTTAGTCATTGCCACGATCGTTGCCGTCGCTGTGGCCTCCGGCGGATTCTTTGCCTACCAAGCGTGGGCATCTACTCAGGCCGATCCCGCACCGGATCCGTGGTTTGCCGCCTACGTGGATGTCACCGCGACTCCCACCTACGAGTTCGAATCCGCAACGAAAGACAGCGGCAAGGAAGTAATGCTGTCGTTCATCGTGGCCGCCACAGACGAAAGTTGCACTCCGACTTGGGGCACCGCATACACGATGGATGAGGCAGCGGTCTCGCTCGATCTCGATCGTCGCATAGCCCGACTGCAGCAGCAGGGCGGCGATATCGCAGTCTCCTTCGGCGGACTTCTCAATGACGAACTTGCCACGGTCTGCACGGACAATGATCAGCTAGTCGCGGCATACAACTCGGTGCTTGACCGCTACGCCTCCACGACAATCGATCTCGACATTGAGGGCGAGAACCTCACAGACACCGACGCCGGAGAACGACGTGCCGCTGCGATCGCACAACTGCAGCAGCAGCGACGCGATGCCGGAGACGACCTCGCCGTGTGGCTCACCCTGCCAGCAGCAACCTTCGGACTCACGGAAGACGGCACCACCGCTGTCACCCAGATGCTTGATGCGGGTGTCGACCTAGCCGGCGTCAACATCATGACCATGAACTTTGGCCAGAGCCTGACCGACGGCGAAACGAGCGGCGCGGCATCCATTCGCTCACTGCAAGAAACCCATCGCCAACTGGGAATCCTGTACGACACCGCCGGCATTGAACTGACGAGTGCGACGATTTGGACCAAGCTCGGCGCAACCCCGATGATCGGCCAGAACGACATCGAAGCCGAAGCATTCACCATGAAAGACGCCGCAGCGCTCAACGAGTTCGCCCTCGAGAAGGGCACTGGCCGCATGTCGATGTGGTCACTCAACCGCGACACAACATGCGGGCCGAACTACGCCGACACGTCGCGCGTCTCAGACTCATGCAGCGGTGTTGCGCAGGGCGACCTGTTCTTTGCGGATGTTTTAGCTGACGGTTTCGAGGGACATGTCGCTAGCTCGGCAAAGACCATCACCACCGAAGAACCGTCAGACCCTGCTGACTTCGTTGACGACCCCGCGACCAGTCCATACGCAATCTGGCAGGAAGACGCCAGCTATCTCGCGGGCACCAAGATTGTCTGGCACCGAAACGTGTACCAGGCGAAGTGGTGGACACGCGGAGAGCTGCCAGACAATCCCGTGCTCAACTCGTGGGAGACCCCGTGGACGCTCGTCGGGCCGGTTCTCGAAGGCGAAACCCCCGTCACAGTGCCAACGCTGCCCAGCGGAACGTACCCGAGCTGGAATGGCACGTCGGTCTACGAGGAGGGCGACCGCGTGCTGTTCGGCGGCGTTCCCTATGAAGCCAAATGGTGGAACCAGGGCGATAGTCCGGCGGCATTCTCCTCTGACCCCGATGGCACGCCCTGGATTCCGCTGACGAACACCGAGATCAAGGCGTTGGCGGATTCCCTACCGTTGCCACAGGCACAGGGGCCGAAGATTACGGTAGAGCCCGAAACGCTCAGCGTGCCCTAGGCACCACGACTTTCGCGTTCGGTGCGACGTCGTCGCTGTTCCTCAGGATCGGGCAGAGGAACGGCGGCGATGAGTCGCTGAGTGTATGGATCCTTCGGGCTCCGCAATACCTGATCGCGCGTGCCCTGCTCCACGATGCGCCCGCGGTGCATCACGGCAATGCGGTCAGCCAGAATGTCGATCACCGCTAAGTCGTGCGAAACAAAAAGGCACGCAAAGCCAAGCTCCTTTTGGAGTTCTTGGAAGAGCTCGAGCACCTTCGCCTGAACCGACACATCAAGTGCTGATGTCGGTTCGTCTGCGACTAACAGCTTCGGACTGAGAGCAAGCGCACGGGCGATACCGACACGTTGACGCTGACCGCCCGACAATTCGTGCGGATACCGGTTGCGCATGTGGGCCGAGAGTTGCACGCGGTCGAGCAACAGGCTCACACGTGCTTCTTCGTCTTTGCGGGTGAATCCACCCACCAGCCGAAGTGGCTCGCCGATGCTCTCGCCGATCGGCATCCGCGGATTCAGCGAGGAGCCCGGATCTTGAAAGACGATGCCGATGTCGCGGCGGACCGCGCGCAGGTTGTTCTTGTTGATACCGACCATGTTGGTGCCGACAATATCGAGGGTTCCCTCAACGGCAGGAAGCAACCCGACGATGGCCCGACCGATCGTGGTCTTGCCCGAACCGGATTCGCCCACGAGCCCGAGCACTTCGCCCTGGCGAATCGTGAGGTTGATGTCGTCTGCAGCTCGAAAAGCGGGCACACGGCCACGCTTCGGGTACTCAATCGCGACGCCCGTCATAGTGAGCACAACCTCACGATTGTCTTTCGAGGCGGATGCTTCGCCGGCGGCACCGAGGTGCGGAACGGCAGCCAAGAGAGCTTGCGTGTAGGGATGGGAAGCCTTCTCAAACAGTGAATCCGCGGTCCCCGTCTCAACGACTTCGCCATCCTTCATCACCATCACGCGGTCAGCGAGGTCAGCCACAACGCCCATGTCGTGAGTGATCAGGATGATCGCGCTGTCGAGCTTGGACCGCAGGTGGTGCAGCAGCTCAAGAATTTCGGCCTGCACCGTGACATCGAGCGCCGTGGTCGGCTCGTCGGCGATGAGCACGCGGGGGTCGCACGAAATGGACTGCGCAATCATCGCGCGTTGACGCTGGCCACCCGACAACTGGTGCGGGTAAGAATCGAACGCTTTTTGCGGGTCAGGGAGTTCGACCATCGCTAGTAGCTCGAGTGCACGCTTGCGAGCATCCACTCGAAGCATGCCCGGATGATGCACCTGCAGCGCCTCGATGATTTGGAACCCGATTGTGTACACCGGGTTGAGGGCCGTCATGGGCTCTTGGAAGATCACTGCAATGCCGGCACCCCGCAACTGGCGAAGTCGGTGAAGCGATGCTCCGACCAGTTCTTCACCCGCAAGCTTCACACTGCCCGAAATGCGACCGTTCTCGGGCAGAAGTCCGAGCAGTCCCATCGCGCTCGTGCTCTTACCCGAACCGGATTCGCCCACGATTGCGAGAACTTCGCCGCTCTGGAGCGTGTAGCTGACATTCTTTGCCGCCGTAACCCACTCCCCTTCGACCCAAAAGTCGACCCCGAGGTCAGTGACCTCAATTGCGGGAGTCTTCGTTGCTTTCTCAGTGGTTGCTGTCTCAGTCATCAGGAGATTCGCCTTTCGCCCTGGATACGGTGCACTCGTGGGAACATAGTTCCGTGTCGCCAAACTTCACCCTGCACTCGCGATTCGGGCGCGTACTTTCCATCGTCGTATTTGCTGCGTGCGCGGCCGCGCTCGTCATCACGGCTCTTCAAGGACGCTGGCTGGATGCCCTGCAAGTGCTGCCCGTCTTCGGTCTTGTTTCGCTTCTGACGTGGGCCATGTTCTGGCGCCCCGCCGTTCTCGTGACCGCAACCGGCGTTACGCTTCGCAATGTTCTGCGCACGGCCGACATCGCGTGGCCCGAGATCCGCCGCATCGACACCAAATACGCGCTCACCCTCGAAACGGCTCACGGCACGGTCACAGCGTGGGCGGCTCCCGCCCCCGGCCGACACTCTGTCTTCTCGGCGGTGCGCCAAGATGGAGCGAACCTGCCAGAGTCGAGTTATCTGGCCGGCACAGTGCGGCCCGGCGACCTGATCACGTCGGATTCCGGTCAAGCCGCACACATCATCCGCACTCATTGGGAAAAGCTGCGAGACGATGGACATCTGGATGCCGCGGCTAGCGAATTTACGAAGCTGCGGGTCACGTGGCACTTCCGCACGATCGCCGCTGTCGTTGTGCTGATCGTGGCGGTTTTGCTCACCACGGTCAGCTAGCTCGCGGACCTTAGCCAACTCGAGCACGCTGGCTAGCGTGGTCGAGCTCATCTGTTGACGGTCCCGTCACCGGGGCGTGCACCGGGAACGTAGCTCTTGAAGAAGTTGATGACCTGCGAGCCCATGCCGTTTTTTGTCGGCACCCTCTTCTGGCGTGGGTCGAATGCGTCGCGCAGTCCGTCACCGATGAAGTTAATGCACAACGCGATCGCCACGATAAAGAGACCCGGCCACCAGAACAACCAAGGCCGTGTCTTGAACGCTTCGTTGTACTCGCTGATGATCTGGCCAAGCG
>Ga0307486_1001531_pt1 | contig 17528 bp, 13 predicted proteins | sample CBIW02metaG_FD_203663 | JGI IMG/M metagenome (GOLD analysis project Ga0307486, IMG submission 203663) | Sea-ice brine microbial communities from Beaufort Sea near Barrow, Alaska, United States - CBIW 0.2 | ecosystem: Environmental > Aquatic > Marine > Coastal | place: USA: Alaska | collected... | reverse complement strand
AGCCGGAAGGCGCCGACCGACCAGTCCAGATAGTCGTCGTGATCCTTCTTCTTCAGCGGTAACAGCTCGCGCAAGGCCGGCTCGTCGACCTGAACAATATTGATGCCCGAGGCCTCAAGGTCGCCGATTTCATCGCGCAGGGCGAGGGACACCTGACGTGCCGTCTCGCCGAGCGGCTGGTCGTCGCGTACGAATGACCAGGCCAGAATCGTCACCGGGCCAGTGAGCATGCCCTTGACCGGCTTGGCCGTGAGGCTCTGGGTATACACCGACCAGTCGACCGTGATCGGCGCCGGGCGCGAGACATCGCCCCACAGAATGGATGGCCGCGTGCAGCGGCTCCCGTAGGACTGGACCCACCCGTTCTCGGTTACGGCGAACCCGTCGAGCTTCTCAGCGAAATACTGCACCATGTCGTTGCGTTCCGGTTCGCCGTGCACGAGCACGTCGAGTCCGATCTCCTCCTGCAGCGCCACGACGCGCGCGATCTCGGCGCGCATCAGGTCGCGGTAGTCGTCGGCCGCCAGCGTTCCCTTGAGAAACTGGGCCCGTGCCCGACGAATATCGGCCGTCTGCGGGAACGATCCGATCGTCGTCGTCGGCAGCGGCGGCAGCTGAAGCGCCTCGTTCTGGGCGCTCAGGCGATCAGCGTAGTCGCCCCGGCTGAAGTCGACGTCGGTGAGTGCTGCGGCACGGGACCGCACGGAACCATCGCGTACGCCCGGCGCACTCCGTCGCGCCGCCAGGGCCGCCTCGGCCTCGGCCAGCGGAGCTGCAATGGCGGCCCGTCCCGCGACGAGCCCCCGCGCGAGGGTCGCAACCTGTTCGACTTTCTGATCAGCGAATGCCAGCCAACGAGTCAGCGAATCCGGCAGGGAGGTTTCATCCAGCACGTCGTGCGGCACGTGCAACAGGGACGTCGACGTGGAAACGCAGACGGCATCGGAGAGGTGGCGCACAGCCTCAACGGTGTCGAAAGCGCCCGCGAGATCGCCCCGCCAGATGTTGTGCCCATCGATCACCCCGGCAACGAGGATCTTCTCGGCCAGCCCGGGCACCGCATTCGGTACGGTGCCCCGCACCAGGTCGAGGCCGATCGCCTCAACGGCGCTGGCGGCGAGAACCGGCAAGGCATCGTCGAGGCTGCCGTAGGGCGCCGCCACGAACAGTGCCGGCCGACCGGTCAGCCGACCGAGCAGTTCGTAAGCGGATGCGACCGCTGCCAGCGTGTCAGTGCGCCCAACGTCGATGGTTTCGCTCACCAGACCCGGCTCGTCGAGCTGCACCCACTCGGCACCGGCATCCGCAAGTCGGGTCAGCAGCGCCGCGTAGACGGGCAGGAGGTCGTTGAGGCGCGACAGCGGGGAGAACCCCTCCGGGGCGTCGTCGCTGGCCTTGCTGAGCAGAAGGAAGGTTACCGGGCCCACGAGCACCGGGCGAGTGAGGAACCCCGCCTCCCTGGCCTCGACGAATTCACGCACGATCCGGTCCCCCGCGAGCGAAAACACGGTCTCCGGGCCGATTTCGGGCACGAGGTAGTGGTAGTTGGAATCGAACCATTTGGTCATTTCGAGGGGAAGATTCTCGCCCTCGCCGCGCGCCAGGGTGAAGTACCCGGCCAGGTCGAGGGTTCCGTCGGCGGCGACGAGCGAGGCGAACCGGGCCGGAATCGCACCGACGGCGACGATCGTGTCGAGCACCTGGTCGTAGTACGAGAACGACTCCGGTACCGACGAGTCGGTACGGCCGAGACCGAGGTCGACGAGTCGGTTGCGGGTGCTTAAGCGCAACTCGGCGGAGACGCGCTCGAGTTCGGCAGCGTCGATTTTTCCCGACCAGAAAGCTTCAACGGCCTTCTTCAGCTCCCGCCGCCGCCCGATGCGCGGATAGCCGAGGATGGTGCCGGTGGGAAAGGTGCGGGATGCGGGCGAAATGGGCATGGTGATTCCTTCACTGGAGCAATAGACGCTGGTCGGTCTGAACGGGCTGAATGGTGGACGAGCTTGAGTGTTCGGTGCGGGCCTCGGTGAGGCCTAGGGCATGTACGAGGGCACTGCCAGTGCCCCACACCCCTCAAGCACCCTCAGCACGGTGTCATGCTGGTTGAAGGCGTACAGATGAAGTCCCGGCGCACCACCGGCGAGTACGTCCTGGCCGAGGCGTACGGCATGGTCGATACCGATCTGACGCTGCCCCTCCTCGCTCGGTTCCACCTCGAGTTGGATGGACAGTTCGGCCGGCAGCTTCTCGCCGGACAGCTGCAGAATGCGCCGCAACCGGTTCGGGCTGGTCACCGGCATAATGCCCGGGAGGATCGGGAAGAGCACGCCGGCGGTGCGGGCCCGCTGGATGAAGCTCAAGTAGTCGTCCGCGTGGAAGAACAGCTGGGTTATGGCGAGGTTGGCTCCGGCGGCCTGCTTGGCCAGCAGAGTGTCGATGTCTTGGCTCGCGGATCGGGAGTTGGGGTGTCCATTCGGAAACGCCGCGACACCGATGCGCACCTTGCTGCGCTCGGTTTTCACCCCGCGGGCCCCGGGCAGACCCGGAATGACCGTTTCGGTGTAGGGCACGCGTTCAGCCTGCACCCGGTGGATGAGCTGCACGAGTTCCCCCGCGCTCTGCAGGTCGCCGAGAAAGGCGGTGTCCCCTTCGATCGCGCCTTGGGGTGCGTCGCCGCGCACGGCCAGGAAGCTGCGAATGCCGGCGTCGAGGAATTCGCGAATGAGCCGGCTGGACTCGGAGTGCGAGGATCCGACGCAGGTGAGGTGGGCCATGGCATCCACTCTCGTGTGGTCCTTGATGTAGCGCAGCACGTCGAGGGACGAGGTGCGTGACGAGCCGTTAGCGCCGTAGGTGACCGAAATGAACTCCGGGCCGGCGGCAGCCAGGTGATCGATGGTGCGGGTGAGAGCGGATGCCGCGGCCGGCGACTTCGGCGGGTACACCTCGAACGAGAACGCCGGCCGGGCGTTGCACTCGGAAATCCCAGTCGCAGTCATGTTCCCTCATTCGGCATAGGCGGTACAGCGGTGGTGGCCGGGCGGCCGCGGACGCGCCACAGTCGGCGCTTCTTCGCGGGCGGATGCCGGGCTCGGCTGTCGCTCCATGCCGGGGAATGAATTCCGTCGGCAACGATTGATAAGACACTAACAACACCGACGCCGACGCGGGCGAATATGACTTTTCGTGTCATCGACGCAACGGGCGGCGGCGCTGCCCGCCAAGTTTCAGGCGGAAAGCGAGGGCAGAATGACGAACGGGGCGAACTGCGGCTCAACCTCGGGCGTGACGAATGCAGTGACGTGGGTGCCGGTCTCCACGTATTCGGTAGTCTCAATGCGCCCGACGTCGTGCAGCACGGCAATGAGATCGCCGCGGTCGTAGGGAATGAGCAGGTTGAGTTCGATTTGCGGCGTCGGCAGCAGCAATGCCACCGCGGCGAGAACGGTGTCGATGCCCTCACCGGTGCGGGCCGACACGAACGTCGCCTTCGGCTCCAGGCCGCGGAGCACGAGCCGGTCATCGTCGCTGATCAAATCGCTTTTGTTGAAGACAACGAGTTCGGGAATGTCGCGGGCACCCACCTCGGAGATGACGTCGCGAACGGTGGCGAGCTGGGCCACCGGGTCGGGGTGCGATCCGTCGACGACGTGCACGATGACGTCGGCATCGGCGACTTCTTCGAGGGTCGAGCGAAAAGCTTCGACCAGTTGGTGCGGAAGGTTGCGTACGAAGCCGACCGTGTCGGTGAGGGTGTACAGGCGCCCGTCGTCGGTCGTGGATTTGCGCACCGTAGCGTCGAGGGTCGCGAACAGGGAGTTCTCGACGAGAACCCCGGCCTTGGTGATGCGGTTGAGCAGGCTGGACTTGCCGGCGTTGGTGTATCCGACGATCGCCACCGAGGGAACGGCGTTGCGTTTGCGGTTGGCGCGTTTGGCCTCGCGGGCCGGTTTCATCTCCACCATCTGCTTACGCAGCTTGGACATACGGGTGTGGATACGACGTCGGTCGAGTTCGATTTTGGTCTCGCCGGGGCCTCTGGACCCCATTCCGGCTCCGGAGCCGCCGACCTGGCCGCCGGCCTGGCGGGACATCGAGTCACCCCAGCCGCGCAGTCGGGGCAGCATGTACGCCATTTGGGCCAATTCGACCTGCGCCTTGCCCTCACGGCTCTTGGCGTGCTGGCTGAAAATGTCGAGGATCACGGCGGTGCGGTCGATGACTTTGACCTTGACCACGTCTTCAAGGGCACGACGTTGGCTCGGTGCCAGTTCGGTGTCGGCGATGACAGTGTCGGCGCCGAGCGCCTTGACGATGTCGGCGACTTCCTGAGCTTTGCCCTTGCCGAGGTAGGTGCTCGGATCGGGGGTGGCCCGACGCTGAAGCAGACCGTCGAGAACGGTCGCGCCGGCGGTTTCGGCGAGTGCGGCCAACTCGCGCATGGAATTTTCGGCATCGTCGACGGTGCCGTGCGTGTACACCCCGACGAGAACCACGTTCTCCAGACGAAGCTGACGGTACTCGACCTCGGTGACGTCTTCGAGCTCGGTGGAGAGCCCACCGACCCGGCGCAGGGCGTTGCGGTCAGCACGTTCGGTCTGGTCCCCGTCGTGGTCGCTGCCGTCGTATTCGCCGGAAGCGTGGTTCTGCAAGGCCTGGGCAGACTCGCTGCGGAACAGCGAAAAACCGGCAGATTTGCTTTCGGCACTGGACAAAATCCGTGCGACGACATCGTCTGCGTCGTAGTCCGCTGCGTCGCTTTTAGCTGCGTCGTTTGCTGCGTCGTTTGCTGCGTCGTTTGCTGCGTCGTTTGCTGCGTCGTTTGCTGCGTCGTTTGCTGCGTCGTTTGCTGCGTCGTTGCCGCGAGGCGCCATTGGTTCATTCATCCCGTTAACCTTAGTTCAACGAAGTTGAAAGGTTCCCCCTATGTCGTTCGACCACTATTTTTCTCCGGCGCCCGGCACCGTACTGAAAACCCGCCAGATCACCGTGCAACTGCATGGGCAAGACCGGCAGCTCACGACGGCCAACGCGGTGTTCAGCCCGGCCCACATCGACACCGGCACCGAAGTACTGCTCAAGTACGCGCCCGAGCCGCCGCTCGACGGCAACTTTCTCGACCTTGGCTGCGGTTGGGGCCCGATCGCGCTGCATCTCGCCCTGGCTTCCCCCGACGCCACCATTTGGGCCGTCGATGTCAATGAGCGGGCGCTCGACCTCGTGCGCAGCAACGCAGCCTCCCTCGGCCTGACCAACGTCAACGCCGTGCTCCCCGCCGATGTCCCCGCCGATATCCGCTTTCGCACGATCTGGTCGAACCCGCCCATTCGTGTCGGCAAAGACGAATTGCACACTCTCCTGCAGAGTTGGCTGCCCCGCCTCGAATCCGAAGCGGATGCGTGGCTCGTCGTGCAACGCAACCTCGGTTCAGACTCGCTCCAGCGTTGGCTCTCCGACGAGCTACCCGCTCACTTCGAGACCACCCGCGAAGCGATCAGCAAGGGCTTCCGTGTGCTCCGGGTGCATCGCGACTAGCCCAGCTTCAACACTCCGTCAAAGACCAGTTCCGCCGGTCCGGACAGGGAGACATGTTCGCCGTCCTCCGCCGCAAACATGCGCACTCCGAGCACGCCGCCGGGCAGTTCCACCCGCCATTGGTGCGGCGCTGATTTTCCGGCCCAGTGCCGGGTGGCCAGGGCCGCCGCCGCTGCGCCGGTGCCGCATGACAGGGTTTCCCCGCTGCCGCGCTCGTGCACACGCATGCGGAACCGTCCGACGCCGTTGACGACGAGGGGGTCGTTCGGGACCACGAATTCAATGTTCACGCCGCCGGCCGGTTCCGGGTCGAGCTGCGGAATGAAGGTCAGATCGGCGGCGTCGAGTTCATCATCATCGGCGAGGGCGACGACCGTGTGCGGATTACCGATGTTGATGCCCAGGCCCGGACGGGCAACGGGCAGGTTCTTGGTGCGCACGAGTGGGTCGACGCCGTCGAGCTTCCACCGGCCGAGGTCAACCTGAAAGCCGGAGGCGTTGCGCTGCACGTCGCGCACGCCGCCGCGGGTGCCGATCGTGAGGGTGTCACCGGGATTCAACTCAGCGAGCTCGTTCTCGATGAGGAACTTGGCGTAGACACGGATGCCGTTGCCGCACATCTCCGACACACTACCGTCGGCGTTCCAATAGTCCATGAACCACTCGGCGGCATCGTCTTCGGCGAGTGCGGCCGCGCCGTCGGCCAGATTCTTGCTGCGTACCGCACGGATGATCCCGTCGGCGCCGACGCCGAACTTGCGGTCACACACGGCGCGAATCTGAGCCGGCGTGAGCTCCATCGTGCCGTCGGGGTCAGCGAACAGTACGAAGTCGTTGCCCGTGCCGTGGCCTTTGGTGAAGTTCAGAGTAATGCCCATGCCGCCAGTTTACGGGGCTCTGCTGGCACGCCGTCCCGGGCGGCGTCAGGCTGTTGGTGCGGGGAACGCGCCGGGCAGACTTCCCCGATCCAGGTGCGCGACGGCGTCGTCGACCCGATTGCCGGCATCGGAGTCGATCCAATGCGTGTGGGCGTAGCGTTTGAACCAGCTCACCTGACGGCGCGCATAGCGGCGGGTGAGTTGCTGGGTGGCTTCTATGGCTTCGGTCTGATTGAGCACGCCGTGCACCTGGCCGAGGGCCTGGGCATAGCCGATGGCCCGGCTCGCCGTCACACCGTTCTCGATGCCGGCCGAGAGCAGGCCCTTCGCTTCGTCGACGATGCCAGCCGCCCACATCCTCTCCACCCGGGCGTCGAGCCGCGCGGTGAGCTCTTCGCGCGGGGTGCGCAGGCCGAGCAGCACGCTCGGGCGCCAATACACCGGTTCGTCCGGCAGCGCCGCCACATGCGGAGCCCCGGTCAGCTCGACTATTTCGAGTGCACGCACCAGTCGGCGACCGTTGCTCGGACCGATGCGCAATGCGGCCTGCGGGTCGACGGCGTGCAGCCGGGTATACATCAGGCCGGGTCCCGTCACGGCGAGGTCCGCTTCGAGACGGGCACGAAGCACCGGATCGGTGCCGGGAAAACGAAAATCAAACACGACCGAAGAAACGTAGAGGCCGGAACCGCCGACGAGGATAGGCACGGCCCCTCGAGCGACGATGTCGGTGACGACCAAGCGGGCGATCCTCTGGTAGTTGCTCACGGTGGCCTCGTCCGTCACGTCGAGAACGTCGAGCAGGTGGTGCGGAATGCCGCGACGTTCGGCCACGGTGAGTTTCGCCGTGCCGATGTCCATGCCACGGTAGAGCTGCATGGCGTCGGCGTTGATGATTTCGGCCGGCTGGCCGCGCTCGATCAGCCGTTCGGCCAGCTCGAGCGACAACTCAGACTTGCCGGTGCCGGTCGACCCGACAATCGCGATCAGCGCCGCTCGTTCCGACGACTCCTTCGGTTCAGACGACACCGACTTTTAGCGTTCGTCGTCGTTCACGTTGTAGATGGGAATGGTCGTCGCGCCACTCTCGAGCCGCAGGCCGATCCCCGGCAACCCCAGGGAGACCGGACCGGCGCCGCCCGACGCGGCGGTGGGGGCCCCACACGAATCGGCTTGCATGCGGTCCCAGGCCTCGCCGGCCCGGGTCGTGCGGATGCGCAGGGGCGCGCCGTCCGTCGAATCGGCGATGAGGTGGAACGGCGCGGCCTGGGTGACGACGACGGTGACCATGTCCCCGGGCCGGGGGCGGGCCGACCCGTCCGGCACGTCAAAGTGCACCAGTCTGCTGTCGGGGGCGCGTCCGCTCAGTCGATGGGTGTCGCTGTCTTTGCGGCCACCATTGGCAACGAGCAGTTCCACTTCACGCCCGACGACCGCCTGGTTCTCTTCGAGCGAGATCCGTTCCTGCAAGGCTGCGAGACGCTCGTAGCGTTCCTGCACGACGGCTTTGGGAACCTGATCGGGCATGGTCGCGGCCGGCGTACCGGGGCGAATGGAGTATTGGAAGGTGAACGCGGTCGCGAAGCGAGCCTGTTCAACCACCCGCAACGTCTCCTGAAAGTCTTCTTCGGTTTCGCCGGGGAATCCGACGATGATGTCGGTGCTGATGGCCGCGTTGGGCATTTGCGCTCGCACGCGGTCGAGTATGCCGAGGAACTTCACCCCGCGGTAGGAGCGGCGCATCGATTTGAGGATGCGGTCGGATCCGGACTGAAGCGGCATGTGCAACTGCGGCATGACGGCAGGAGTTTCGGCCATGGCATCGATGACGTCGTCGGTGAACGCGGCCGGGTGCGGGCTCGTGAAGCGGATGCGTTCGAGGCCCTCGATCTTTCCCGCAGCGCGCAACAGCTTGCCGAACGCGAGACGGTCGCCGAATTCGACTCCGTACGAGTTCACGTTCTGTCCAAGCAGCGTGACCTCGATGGCGCCGTCGTCAACGAGTGCCTGGATCTCGGCGAGGATCTCGCCGGGACGGCGATCCTTCTCTTTGCCGCGCAGAGCCGGCACGATGCAGAAGGTGCAGGTGTTGTTGCAGCCGACCGAAATGGAAACCCAGCCGCTGTAGCTGGAATCCCGCTTGGTGGGCAGGGTCGACGGAAATGTCTCAAGCGATTCGAGAATCTCCAGCTGGGCCTCACCGTTGTGTCGGGCGCGTTCGAGAAGGCTGGGCAGGGAACCCATGTTGTGCGTGCCGAAGACGACATCAACCCACGGAGCCTTGGCGAGAATGGTGCTCTGGTCTTTCTGGGCGAGGCAGCCGCCAACGGCGATCTGCATGCCGGCGTGCTTGCGCTTGACCGAGGCCAGGTAGCCCAGGTTGCCGTAGAGCTTGTTGTCCGCATTCTCGCGTACGGCACAGGTGTTGATCACAACGACGTCGGCGTCGTCGCCGTCGGCCGCGACGTAACCGGCAGCTTCAAGTGAGCCGCTGAGCCGTTCGGAGTCGTGCACGTTCATCTGGCAGCCGAAGGTACGCACCTCGTAGGTGCGCGCGCGCCCCGAGTCGTCGATCGCGGCTGCCGAGGGGGTGATCACGGTTCGGCGGGCTAGTTCGGGGGCGACGATACTCATAGTAGATATAGTTTACGCGAGCAATTCGGTGTGCGGGCCGTGTGCCAGGCATGGTCGAGCTTGAGCGCTCCCGAGCATCCGCAACCGGGCATCAGCGGAAGCGTACGCGCGAGCCGCCGCCGCGGCTGTCCATGGCGGCCTTGACAGCGAGTCGTACCGCCGCAGAGCCGTAGCCCTTGCGCATCAGGAAACCGGTGAGGCGGCGATCGATGGTCTGATCGTCAAAGCGTTCCAACTGTGCGATGCGCTTCGTGGCGAGGTCAATGGCCCGTTCGGCTTCATCGTCAGGTAGTTCTTCGAGCTTGTCGAGCATGACGCCGGGGTCAAGTTTGCGGCGACGCATTTCCGCTTCAACCCCGGTGCGTCCGAGCCCTTTGCGCACGTTGTGGCTGTGAATAATCTGATCGGCCAGTTTGACCTCGTCAAGATAATTCAGCTCGATGAACTTCTCGATGATCCCACTCGCCTCACCGGAGTCGATCCCGGTGCCGTTCAATACCAGCAGGGCTTCCGCTGTGGAAAGGGACCGGCCACGCAGCCGGTGCAGCAACACCTTTTCGGCACGTTCACGTTGGTCGAGTGCATCCGCTGCGAAGTCGGCTGCGGAGCCGGCTGCGGAGTCGGCCTCTTCGTCACCGGCGTCACCGGCCGCGGCTGGGGCATTGGCCGCGGCAGCCTCAACGGCGTCAGACTCGGGCACGTCGTCGACGGGCTGCGGCTGCAGGGGCGAGCGGCGTTTCATGCCCGGCCCCGCGCCGGGGAGGTAGGTCACGGAAGCCAACCCGGCGTCTGCGCGTTCTGCTGCATCATCCTTGGGTTCAAAGTGAACCATTCCCGTGACCTGCCTCTCGTTGGTGGTGCTGTGTGCTGTGGTGCTGTTCGCTGTCGGGTTAGGCGGTCTTGCGCGACGCCGGGGCGGCCTTCGTGACGACCGGGCCACCGTCCAGCACCGCCGCGGCATCCGCTACGGCCTTGGCCGTGGTTTCGGCCTCCAACGCAATCGCCGCAGCAGCCTTCTCGGCCGCCTTGGCCGCGATGCCCTCGGGTCCGATGCCGAGCTTGATCAGAATCTTGTGCTCGATCTCATTGGCCATCTTCGGATTCTTGAGCAGAAAATTACGCGAGTTTTCTTTGCCCTGGCCGAGCTGGTCGCCGTCGTAGGTGTACCAGGCGCCGGACTTCTTCACGATGCCCTGGTCGACGCCGAAGTCGATCAGGCTACCCTCTCGGGAGATGCCGATGCCGTAAATGATATCGAATTCAGCCTGCTTGAAGGGTGGCGCCATCTTGTTCTTGACCACCTTGACCCTGGTGCGGTTTCCGATGGCGTCGGTGCCGTCCTTCAATGTTTCAATGCGGCGAATATCAAGGCGCACCGAGGCGTAGAACTTGAGTGCCTTGCCGCCCGAGGTGGTCTCCGGGCTGCCGAAGAACACGCCGATCTTCTCGCGCAACTGGTTGATGAAGATCATGGTGGTATTGGTTTGGCTGAGGCCACCGGTGAGCTTGCGCAGGGCTTGGGACATGAGACGGGCCTGAAGGCCGACGTGCGAGTCGCCCATCTCACCCTCGATCTCAGCCCGGGGCACCAGAGCGGCTACGGAGTCCACGACGATGAGATCGATGGACCCGCTTCGCACGAGCATGTCAGCAATCTCGAGGGCCTGCTCACCGGTATCGGGCTGCGAGACGAGGAGAGCATCGATGTCGACGCCGAGCTTCTTGGCGTATTCCGGGTCGAGGGCATGCTCGGCGTCGATGAAGGCGGCAATACCGCCATTCTTCTGCGCGTTGGCGATGGCGTGCAGGGTCAGCGTGGTTTTTCCCGAGGATTCCGGGCCGTAGATTTCAACGATACGACCGCGCGGCAGCCCGCCGACGCCGAGCGCGACGTCCAAAGCGATCGACCCGGTTGAAATGGTTTCAACCGGGGCGCGCTCGTCGCTGCCGAGGCGCATGACCGACCCCTTGCCGAACTGACGGTCGATTTGGGCGAGGGCGGTTTCAAGAGACTTTTCGCGATTCGCTTGTGATGCCATGGTCGTTTCTCCTCGGATTTGCACGGTCGCTGTGACGGATGTGCGTTGTGGCGCCTATAGGCTGTCGGCCCGCGCCGCGGGTGGACCCGATACACGTTCCGACAAGGCAATTGCTGACTTGGTCTGACAAATTCGACTGTACGCCGCACGTCCGACATCGGTCGGGGGCACGGTCTGACGGTGAGAAATCTGTCAAATCGTCTGCTGTGGAGGAGCCTACCAATGCCGAACAGGTATTCGAGCATTATTGGGAATCTTTTACGGCGTGTCGAATTATCGGCCGAACATGAACGTGACGATCTCGACGGCGCTACGGGCGGGGAACTGGGATGCCGGCGCCGTACCAGCGGCTGCGCGGGACGTCGACCTCGGCGCAGAGCGCCAGCCAGACATCGCGGGCGGGAACTCCCGCGGCGAGGGCCTGATCGGCCGTTCGACCGCCGAGCGGGGTGAGCACAAGGTCGCCGCTGAGAACGCGTGCGTACGCCTCACCGAATTCTTCCTTCATTGCCGTGCGAAATTCGCTTAGACGCACGACACTCCTTCAACCTGACTGGCGTTCATACCTGCTCCTGAAAATACCCGCTCCTGAAATGACAACCACCGCCGACACACTGTGTCGGCGGTGGTCTACTCATATGGATCGGGTGCTGTTGATCTCGGGTTTAAACCGGCTCGTGACTAGCGCACCATGAGATCGGCATCGAACGTTTTGACGAACTCGTCCGGTACCGTGTCGGGGAACTGGTCGATACCCTCGATGACGGCCAAACGGTCACCGACTTCACGCATGATGACCGAGATCGGGGTTTCCAGTGCCTCGGCGACAGAGGCGAGAATCTCCGAGGAGGCCTCTTTCTGACCTCGTTCTACCTCACTGAGGTAGCCGAGCGCGACGCTGGCTTTGCTTGCGACCTGACGCAGGGTACGCCCCTTCTGCAGGCGGAAGTCCCTGAGCACATCGCCGATTTCCTGACGAACAAGAATCATCGGAACCTCCTTCTTTTGCCTAATATCTCAAGCCTGTCACTACCGGATTGCCGTTCAGGATGCCTACAGTACTGCATCCGTCCGACACTTTGACAATACCGAGAATCACTGGGCTTTGCTTGTGAATGTATTCGATGTAACCAGCCTGTAACAGGAACTATTCCGCGTCACTCTTCGCTATCAGCGCACGCACAGCATCGATGGCGCGATGCACGGTTTCAGCCCGAATGTCGTCTCGATCTCCGTCGAGCTGCAACGGCACCGCCCAGGAACCGGTGCCTTTCGACAAGCCGATGAACACCGTTCCAGCAGGATGACCCCCCTCGGGACCCGGCCCGGCCACCCCCGTGGTCGACACGCCGATGTCGGCGCGCACGTCGTTCACCGCCAGCAGGGTACGAGCCCCGCCCGCCATCTGTTTGGCGACTTCGGCGTGCACGGGGCCGTGCACGTTGAGCACACTACTGTCCACATGCAGCAGGGTGCGCTTGAGGGCCGCGTCATACGCGACCACTCCCCCGCGCAGCACAGCGGATGCCCCGGGGATGCGCACGAGTTCAGCCACGAGCAGCCCGCCGGTCAGGGATTCGGCGACGGCGATGCTGAGGTGGCGGGCGGTGAGCTCCGCGATCAACTCGGCCGTCGCATCCGTTTGCGGCGTCTCGGAGGTCGAAGCCGGATCAGGCATCGACGTGCTTTCGCAGGCGCCAGGCCGACACGAGATAGTCGAGGCCGGAAACCACGGTGAGCACGAGCGCGATGGTCATGGTGGCGGTATTGAGCCAATGCACCCACTCGCCGAAGACGAGCCAGAACGGCAGCAGGGCGAGCGAGATGGACACGGACTGGGCGATGGTCTTGAGCTTGCCACCGCGGCTGGCCGGAATGACCCGGTCGCGCAGCATGACGAAGCGGAACACAGTTATGCCGATTTCGCGCACGAGGATGACGATGGTCACCCACCAGGGCAACTCGCCGAGGATCGACAGGCAGACGAGGGCACCGCTCGTGAGGATCTTGTCGGCGATCGGGTCGAGGATCTTGCCGAGGTCGGTGACGAGATTGTGGCGCCGGGCGATCATGCCGTCGATGCCGTCGGTGGCGATCGCGATGATGAAGAGTACGGCGGCAGCCCAACGCAGCGCGTCGTGGGCGCCGTTGTCGACCAACAGCATCCAGATGAAGACGGGCGCCAGCACAATGCGCACGACCGTGATCAGGTTCGGCAGGTTCCAGTTGCTGGGGCGGGTAACAGATTGGTGCGGTGTTGCCATAATTCAGTCCCTGCCGGTTAGTTTCCAGGCATCCTCGTCGTCCTCGGTGCCGTCCACCTCAGGATACCCCTGTGACATTTTCTCGACCGGGTCGTCAGCGTACCGCGGGTCGGGTGCCGACCCGGTGCGCGCGTCATCGGCCCGAGTTTTCAGGGCGTGTTGTTCGTCGTCGGAACCACGCAGCCGGGCGAGCACGCTCGGCAGCTGCTCAGCCGTTACGAGCACATCACGGGCCTTGGAACCTTCGGACGGGCCGACGATCTCGCGGGATTCGAGCAGGTCCATCAGGCGACCGGCCTTGGCGAAACCGACTCGCAGTTTGCGCTGCAACATCGACGTCGACCCGAACTGGGTAGACACGACGAGTTCCGCAGCGGCGAGCAGCACCTCGAGGTCGTCACCGATGTCAGAGTCGATCTCCTTGCGCGGCGCCACCATGGAAACGTCGGGCCGGTAATCCGGCCGGGCCTGCATGGTGACGTGTTTGACGACCTTCTCGATTTCTTCTTCGGTGACCCAGGCACCCTGCACGCGAACGGCCTTGGAGGCGCCCATAGGCAGGAACAAGGCGTCGCCCTGCCCGATGAGCTTGTCGGCGCCGGGCTGGTCGAGGATGACCCGGGAGTCAGTGACGCTGGTCACGGCGAAGGCGAGCCTGGAGGGCACGTTGGCCTTGATCAGCCCGGTGACGACGTCGACGCTCGGTCGCTGGGTCGCCAGCACGAGGTGGATGCCGGAGGCGCGGGCCAACTGGGTGATGCGCACGATCGAGTCTTCGACGTCGCGAGGGGCGACCATCATGAGGTCGGCGAGCTCGTCTACGACAACCAGCAGGTACGGGTAGGACTTGAGCTTGCGTTCGCTGCCGGCCGGAAGCACGATCTCTCCGTTGATGACGGCCTTGTTGAAGTCGTCAATGTGTCGAAAACCGAAACTCGCCAGGTCGTCGTAGCGCATGTCCATCTCTTTCACGACCCACTGCAGCGCTTCGGCTGCCTTTTTCGCGTTCGTGATGATGGGGGTGATGAGATGCGGCACGCCGGCGTAGGCGGCAAGTTCGACCCGCTTCGGGTCGATGAGCACCATGCGCACATCGCTCGGCTTGGCGCGCATCAGCAGGCTTGTGATCATGGAGTTGACGAAGCTCGACTTGCCGGAGCCGGTGGAACCGGCCACGAGCAGGTGGGGCATTTTCGCGAGGTTGGCCATCACAAAGCCACCGCCGACGTCTTTGCCCACGCCGATGGTCATCGGGTGGGTGGCCTTGGTGGCGGTGCTCGACCGCAACACATCGCCGAGGGTGACGATTTCGCGGTCGACGTTGGGAATTTCGATGCCGATCGCGCTTTTACCGGGAATCGGCGACAGAATGCGCACCTCGTTCGAGGCGACAGCATAGGAGAGGTTTTTGCTCAGCGCCGTGACCCGCTCGACCTTCACTCCCGGGCCGAGTTCGATCTCGTATTGGGTGACCGTGGGCCCGCGAGAGAACCCGGTGACCTTCGCATCGACCTGGAACTGACGCAATACCTCGGTGATCGATTTGACCACGACATCGTTGGCGGCCGAACGGGCCTTGGCGGGCGGGCCGGCGGTGAGAGTGGATGCCGCGGGAACGAGGTAGGGAATGGCCGGGTGCGGATCGGTGGAGGCCAGCGGCGGCAAGGCTGCACCGGAGGCATCCACGGCCTGGCTCAATTCGGGAAAGACATCGTCGAAGCCGGGAAGAACCTCGGTGGGTGCTGCCGGGTCATCGGAATGGAGGCCGGTGGACGGCGCCCCGCCCAGATCGACCTCGCCGGTGAACGCTTTCACGGCAAGCTCGGCCTTGCGCAGGTCCTCAAGCACCTCGGTGCCGTAGTGATCCCGCTCGGGCGGTGCGGTGTGGTCGGTGACGTCGGACTCGATGGCGCTGTCGAAACCGCCCTGCGACTGGCCGCCGCCCAGCAGCACGCTGAGCGGGTCGGCGTCGTCGGCGTCGCTGGGGACATCGGGGGCGTTGCGGGTTGCTCGGCTCTTGGCCGCGGCCGCGGCCTCCGCCTCGGTCGAGAGCGCACTGCCGAAGTCGGGGTCTTCCTCCCGTTTGCTGGTGTTTCGACGCCACCACGGCAACGCGTTTTCGGATTCGTCCTCGCCGGCGTCGACACCGTCCAGCTCGACCTGCGCCGTCTTGCCCGGCTTGCTGCCCGGCTTGGCGCCCGCGGCTTCTTTCGCGGCCGCTCGTTCTTCATCTTCGGTCAGCTGCGCGCCGAACAGCCAGTCGTAGAGCTCGCGTGAGCGCTGACCGATCCGGTTCGGCGGGGTTTTGGTGATGATGAACAGGCTCAGCAGCAGCAACAGGATGACAATGATCGAGGCGCCGATCGACGTGGTCAGCATAATGAGCGGTGCGGCGATCATCCACCCGATCACCCCGCCGGCCAGGGCAAGGGCTGGCATGCCGTCTTGAGGCTGCGGTTGTACGCCGAATATGTGGCACAGGCCCGAAATTGTCACGAGCAGCAGGCTGAGACCAATGCCAATGCGGCCGTTGTCGTGCACGGAGCTCGGTTTGCGAAACAGCCAGACGGAGAACACCAGCAAAATGACCGGCAGGGCGAAGGCAACCCGGCCGAAGAGTCCGCCGAAGGTGTAGGCGTCGAGCTGTTGGGCGACGACGTTGTTGATCAGGAACCATTCAACGACGGCGCCCGAGATGGCCAGCAGCACGAGAAAGAACGGCAGGCCGTCACGGCGTTCGTCTTTTGAGAGCTTCTCGGGGCCGAGGGCGCGGGCGGCGCCGCCCGCGACGTGGGCCAGCCCCATCCAGAGTCGGGCGCCGAGGCTCGGTTTCACCTCGACCGCGGTGAACTTAACGGTCTTCTGCGCTGCGGTACCGCCGCGGGTCGCCGGTTTGCGCGCCGGGGCGCCCTTTGCTGCCGGGGTGCGGGCGCGCCCGTTCGACTAAGTGCTCGTAGCCATGAAATAACGCTACCAAGCACCGGCGACATTCCCCCGACCCCACGCCCACGCCTGTGCGACCGGGGCGCAGCATCCGCTCGGTGCGGACAGTTGAGCGCTAGTAGCGAATGGCGTCAATCACCTTCACGCGCACGGCCACGAGCGCCGGAATCAACCCGGCCAGAGCGCCGACCACCGTCGCGCAGACGAGGCCGAGAATGGCGGCGTCAACCGGGAAGGGCGGAAAATCGGTGACCTGGCCCTGGCTGATGAAATCCTCGACGAAGGGGCTTTTCACGATGAGTACGGCGGCAATAACACCGACGACTCCAGCGACAACGGTGGCCACGACGCTTTCCATCATGACGGCGAAGAACACCCGGCCGGCGGTCGCCCCGAAGCTTCGACGAATGCCGATCTCCCGAATACGCTGTTTGAGGGTGACGAGGGCGATGTTGACCAGTCCGAGTGCGCCGAGCAACAACACCAGCCCGGCGATCGCGCCGACCGTGAGCTTGAGCGACAGGAATGGGTCGCCGTCCTGATAGGCCGCGTAGTCCTGCCGATTCACCTGGACGAATGCCTCGCTCCCGAGCGCGCCCTGCACATCGCGTTGTAGGGCGGTCACGAGCTGTTCGGACACGTCAACGGGAACCCAGAGTTCGTAAGAGGGTGGTCCGAACTGGGAATTCGAGTCGGCCGCCCCTGACGGAAGGGAGGTGAGCGCGTCGGCGAGCATGTACATGGCTGGTTCGGTTTCCCACGACAGCGCCGGGTAGATGCCGGTAATGACGGCCGTTGTGCTTCCTTCGCCGAGGATCGTCACTGACGGGTGGGTGCGCAGGTCGGGCCGACCCAGCCGGTCCCAGAAGACGGAGTTGATGACGACGGCCGGCGCGAGTCGGGTCTGGTCCTCGTCAGTGAACCAGGTGCCCTTTTCCAGGGTGATGCGGTGCATGGTTCCGTAGGGCGGGTCGACCCCGATGGTTTGCACCGGCACGGCCCCGTTGGCGAATTGCACCGTCTGGCTGGTGTTGACGACCCTGCTGGCGAAATCGATTTCGTATCGTTCGAGCGCCGTGCGCCAGATTTCAGGCATCCCGGTCGGGATGGAGCCGTCGTTCATCGACGCCGACAGATAGAGGCTCGCGGCGCGGCCGCCCGCTCTTTCGCTGGATTCGACGGTCGCCTGCTGGGCGACCCCGCCGAGCCCGACCACGGTGGTGATGGCGCAGACG
>Ga0307486_1001530_pt1 | contig 17540 bp, 17 predicted proteins | sample CBIW02metaG_FD_203663 | JGI IMG/M metagenome (GOLD analysis project Ga0307486, IMG submission 203663) | Sea-ice brine microbial communities from Beaufort Sea near Barrow, Alaska, United States - CBIW 0.2 | ecosystem: Environmental > Aquatic > Marine > Coastal | place: USA: Alaska | collected... | reverse complement strand
GCGGTTCTGCGCGATGGTGCGCACGTTCCAGTCCAGGTTGGTGAACAGGATGAGCTCGTGATCCGGGTGAGTCGCGGCGATCTCGTTGAGCCGCGCAACGAGCACGTCGGGTTCCTGGAGGCGGGGTTCAATGATCCACTCGGCGAGGGTCGAGTGCTTGAGGAACGTGGTGCGCACCTTTGACAGCACCAGCGGCGTCCACCCGTACTTCTGGTGTGCTGCACGCTGGAAGGCGTAGACGCCGATGTCCCCGCCGACCCCCAGTACCAGGACGTCCTTCAACGTGACACTTCCTTAATGCGCGACGAGTCTCTCAACGCGCTTCTCGTCTCCGTGTGGCTCACCAGTGTAATGCGGGGGCACCGGCCCCTTCGTAACTAAAATCCACAAGGTGACAGCCTGCACTTCCGATTGTCGGCGTCGCAGGGTATTCTTGTGCGTTGTGGAAAACGTCCCGCCGCCATCGGCTGGATTGCCCACTACTGCGTAACCCTCCTGCCACGGATCGTCCGTGGCCGTTTCTAGTCCAGAGGAGGTGGGTATTAATGCGCCAGTACGAAATGATGGTCATCCTTGACCCCGAGGTAGAAGAGCGCACGGTTCAGCCGTCGCTCGAGAAGTACCTGACGGTTATCACCAACGACAAGGGCACCGTCGACAAGCTCGACATCTGGGGCCGTCGTCGGTTGGCTTATCCAATCAAGAAGAAGGCAGACGGTATCTACGCGGTGGTGAACTTCACCTCCGAGTCGGCGACCGCCAAGGAGCTCGAGCGTCAGCTCAGCCTCAACGAGTCCATTCTTCGCACCAAGCTGCTTCGTCCGGACGCACACTAGTCCGGACCATCGCTTCCGACTCTCACTAAATACGACACACGAAACTAAAGGGAAAAACCATGGCAGGCGACACGCAAATCACCGTAGTAGGTAACCTCACCGGCGACCCGGAGCTCCGCTTCATCTCGTCCGGCGCGGCAGTAGCAAACTTCACGGTGGCGTCCACACCCCGCACGTTCGACCGTCAGTCGAACGAGTGGAAGGACGGCGAGACCCTGTTCATGCGTTGCTCCCTATGGCGCGAGGCTGCCGAGAACGTAGCCGAGTCGCTGACGAAGGGCATGCGCGTCCTTGTGACGGGCCGCCTGGTTTCGCGTTCGTGGGAGACGAACGGTGAGAAGCGCACCGTCACTGAGATGCAGGTCGACGAGGTTGGTCCCTCGTTGCGTTACGCCACCGCCAAGGTGACGCGCACGCAGCGTAGTGGCGGCTCCGGCGGCAGCAACTTCAGTGGTGGAGGCGGTTCTCCCGCACCTGCCGGTGGATCGGCGAACGACCCGTGGGCCTCGGCCCCCGCGTCGGACGAGCCGCCGTTCTAAACAGTTACTTTTCTCTTAAGGATTAATCATGGCTAAGCAAGAAATCCGCAAGCCGCGCAAGAAGGTGAACCCGCTCAAGGCCGCCAAAGTTACCACGGTCGATTACAAGGACACCGGGCTGCTTCGCAAGTTCATCTCCGACCGCGGAAAGATCCGTTCGCGTCGCGTGACGGGCATCTCCACGCAGGAACAACGTCAGGTTGCGCGCGCCATCAAGGTCGCCCGCGAAATGGCGCTCCTGCCCTACGCCGGCTCCGGCCGCTAGAAAGGGGATTCCTCATGAAGATCATTTTGACCCACGAAGTGGGCAGCCTCGGCATTGCTGGTGACGTCGTTGACGTCAAGGACGGTTATGCACGCAACTACCTGATTCCCCGCTCGCTGGCCACTCAGTGGTCTGCTGGTGCGGAGAAGCAGATCGCCGCGCTACGTCAGTCGCGAAATGACAAGAAGATTGCCAGCGTTGAAGAGGCTCAGGCCGCGCGTGACTCCCTTCAGTCCAACCCGGTGGTCGTGTCGGCCAAAGCTGGCGACTCCGGTCGTCTCTTCGGCGCCATCACAACGGCCGAAATCGCAAACGCTATTGGTGACCGTGCCAAGGTGGACAAGCGTCGCATCCAGATCGCTCACCCGATCAAGACGACCGGTGAATACCAGGTGAAGGTCTCGCTGCACGATGGTGTCTTTGCCACGGTGACCGTGAACGTGGTCGCCGGCTAGCGTAATTCCGGTGGGCTCACGCTCGCTAGGCACAAGGCCCGGTTCCCCTCGTGGGAGCCGGGCCTTGTGCATTGACTGACGGACCCCAGAAGTCTGTTTCTGCCATCATCCGACACGCCCATGTGCGACACGCCGGGAACTTATCTCCGGAAGTTTATCCCCAGCTATGGAGAACATCAAAATCCCTGCTATATGGAGTTGGGACGGTATCGATTTTGCGTAATACACATCTACGTCCACAGGGCGCCGGGGCGGTTGTACACAATTTCATCCACGGGTGACAGCGACCTATCCACGGATCGCGTTTGACTCCGTTTTGCACTTAGGCGGGCGCGCCCTATGGTGGCGTGTCAGTCCCATTAGGGACAATTGACGTAGACGCGTTCCTCGCCCATCTATCCGGGCCCGTGGCACGACACCGACGATCAATGAGAACCAGGGGGAATCACTCAGGTATGTCCATAGACGAGATGGCACCCCCGTACGGCAACACAGTCGCGTCGTTCGACCGCCTGCCTCCCCAGAACCTTGAGGCCGAGCAGAGCGTGCTGGGCGCGATGATGCTGTCCAAGGACGCGATGGCCGACGTGATTGAGACCGTTCGCGCAGACGACTTCTACAAGCCCGCACACGAGACCATCTTTGACGTCACCGTCAAGCTCTATAACTCCGGTAACCCGGTGGATGCCCTCACGGTGAGCGCCGAGCTTCAGCGCGACGGCTCGATCAGCCGCATCGGAGGCGCCGAGTACCTGCACACGTTGATCGCGATGGTGCCCTCGGCCGCGTCGGCCGGCTACTACGCGAGACTAGTGCGCGAACAATCCATCCTGCGCAAGCTCGTCGAGGCGGGCACGCGCATCGCGAGCATGGGCTACGAGGCCGATGGCTCGCAGGTGGACGACATCGTAGACAGCGCCCAGTCCGAGATCTTCGCGGTCACCGAGCGGCGCAACTCCGAGGACTACCTGCCCATCGGCGACGTGATGGAGCGCACCATCGACGAGATCGAGGCGTCTTCCGCGCGCGACGGCTCGATGCTAGGCATCCCCACGGGCTTCCGGGAACTCGACGAACTCACTGGTGGCTTCCAGAAGGGCCAGATGGTGGTGATCGCGGCGCGACCCGCAATCGGTAAGTCGACCCTAGGCCTAGACATCTGCCGCGCGGCCGCGATTGGCGCCGGCAAAGCGTCGGTCATCTTCTCGCTGGAAATGAGCCGCGAAGAGATCACCAAGCGCCTGCTGTCGGCGGAATCCAACGTCAAGCTCTCTAAGCTCACCAAGGGTCCCATGGGTCCAAACGACTGGGAGCGCCTCGCGCAGACGGCCGCGACCATCTCCAAGGCGCCGCTGTTCATTGATGACAGCCCCAACATGTCGCTCATGGAGATCCGCGCGAAGTGCCGCCGGCTCAAGCAGCAGCACGACCTCCAACTCGTGGTCATCGACTACCTGCAGCTGATGAGCTCGGGACGCAAGGTCGAGTCGCGCCAGCAAGAGGTCTCCGAGTTCTCCCGTGCGCTCAAACTGCTCGCCAAGGAGATCGAGGTGCCGGTGATCGCGATCTCGCAGCTGAACCGTGGCGCGGAGCAGCGCGGAGACAAGAAGCCGATGCTGTCCGACATGCGCGAGTCCGGCTCCATTGAGCAGGACGCGGACATCGTGATTCTGTTGCACCGCGAGGACGCGTACGACCGCGATAACCGCCCCGGCGAGGCCGACTTCATTATTGCCAAGCACCGTTCCGGCCCCACGGACGTGATCGCGGTCGCATTCCGCAAGGACTTTGCGCACTTCGCGGACATGGCGCCGGAAATGTAGCTGTGCCATCGGCTTCTCAACGCCATAGGGCGTGGTCGCGAGGGGTGATGGGTAGAAGTCAGACCCGGTAGCCGATGCGCGCGGCGATGACCTCGAGCAGGGCCTTCGCCGCAGGGTCGTCGGCTGGGATCGACATGTCGGGCGACGACGGGAGCGCGGCAATGCCCCCGGGAAACAGCACCACGTTCCTGCCGGTTTTGGTCGACGGCACGTAGAGGCCGTCGAGGTCGGGTGCCGCGTCGAGGATGGCCCGCGACCACGCGCGAGAGGTGCCACGGCCGGCGTGAGGCAGGGATGCCGAGGCCCCTTGGCGCAACGGCCACGTGCTCGCGTCGGTCAGATCAAGCAGCCGGAGTGCCCGAGTCGGGGTTGCGCGCACCAGGACTGGACGCCCCAGATGCACGTCGATGCGCCGGGTGACCTGCCACACCTCGGCGACTGCGGTGGCGACGTCGGTCGCGGCGTACAGCACTGCTCGCGCCGGCTGGCTGCGCGCGGGCGGATCGTGCGGCTCCCAACGCATGCCCGCGAGTGGACCGTAGGACCTACCCGCGTTCCACGGGCGTGCGTGCGGTCCCGTGGTGCGGCAGATTCTCCACAGCGGGTCGCCGCACCCGGTCAGATCCGCCTTCGCAATGAAGAGGTCGGCGGGGGGCGTGCGTGGGACCTTCGCGGTCACCAGGACGTCACGGCGTGGGCGAGGGCGGTGACGGGCTGCGGGTCGCGTCCTCCGCTGAGCCACGCGATCGCGCTCACGCCGTCCAGTTCGTCTTGCTCGACGGCCAGGAACGCCTCGACGGTGCGCAGGTCGACCCCGACAAGGGCTGGCGCTACCTGCTCCCAGCCGGGCAGCGGTGAGGCGTCGATGAATTGCCATGCGGGCAGGAGCAGGCGCCCGCGTGAATCACGAATCGCCAGGAGCTCGTGTCGCTCGACGCGGCGCGTGACGGTGGACGGCGAGACTCCGATCCGGGACGCAACTTCGCGAGTCGTGAGCCTGTCGATCGCAAGCAACTGCGCGGTCAGGGTGCCGGTGACCTCAGCAACGCTGGCCTTGGCCGGGGCGTCCCAACTGTCTCGCACCTGTTGCTGGCCGTCGGTGCTCAGCCCGGACTCGGCAAGCATGAGATCGAGGTCGGCATCGGGGACCGCACTCCAGACGCGGGTCGACGCCAGGGCTTCCGTCATGGCCAGTGCGAGGTCGGCGTTGGACATGTTTGCTGCCGCCAGCGCATCGGCAACGCCCTCCGGGACCTGCATCACGTTCGTCATGTCATCAGGATACGCCCTAATGCATGAGTGTGCATCTTAATGCGCGACGATGCATTGCGGTGTCGCGGCGGCGATCAACTTCGCGCAGTCACCGCACGGAAGTCTTGCCGGGCGAACCGCGAAACCCTCGAGGCACCGACCTACAAGCTCACCAAGCGCCGTAGAAGGTCGATCACGTACGCGCGGTTGTCATCGTTAATAGCTGGCACGGCGGGCATGAGGTGATCTCCCGAAACACGGAACCCCGCCTTCTCCGCATCCCACTAGAACGCCGCGACCCCCGTCAGAGGTAGTGGGCTCCATTCTACATTTTCCATCAGATCACGGGCATAGACCGCGTGATCGGTGACCGCAAGGCCATATAATTCCGCGAAGGTTGCATCGGAAAGAGTGAACTGAACGGTTTCTCCGACTGGAATCTTCCATTTGGAAACCAGCTCGGCGATGTGTTTCGCATCGGCGGATCGTGAGGGAATCGAAAAGCTCTTCGCGAGGTTGCTGGACAAGATCAGCGACTCGGCCGATTCTGTGATCATTTCGTCCAGATCGCTGACGGTCGCTTGGAGAATGTCCGTCACGGCCGCCAGAAACTGCACCGAGTGCTGGGCACCGACGGAGTCAATCAGGTGGTCAACTTGTTGGAGTCGCATATTGCCAGAATCACCCAAGGTGAGATAGTCGTCGTCGACCGTGAACGAATCGGGCTGGACCTGAGACAGGGCACCCACGAACTCGGACTCTCCCGCGTCTACCAAGTAATGCGAACGGTCCGTGAACAACACCCCGTTCACCGACCTTCGAGCCATGATGTCAAAGGAATGGAACCCCCAGTAGAGCAGGGGGAGTTCACCGGCTGTTCGTGGTTGCTTCAGGTACATTTTTCGGACCGCATTCCAAAAAACATCAGCGGCATCGTCGTATTCCGGATGATCGGTCTGATTGGGGCGAAAGACCAGACGACGAATCGATTCATCCCGGTCCACCGTGGCGACCAGTGCCGACAACGCAAGGAACTCTTCCCGTAGGCCGAGCAGTTCTGGTGGCGCTGGGGCTATCGATGTCGTGTGCCATCTCCTTGTCCTCGTGACTGGTGAAGCCAGGGTCTGACCACGTCAGCGCGTGCAAGGCTGTTCAGATTCGCGTGGTGCCGTGGCTCCCCGGGGACGGCCGACCAGCTCCCCAGAGACGGTCTCGAAGTGTCTTCTCTTCACGCCTGCCGACGGCTTGTATCAAGCCCAGTGCCCCATGCGAACTTCTCATCTCATCAGGGTATGCAACGATCACTAGAAACCATCCCCCTCCTCCAATTCGAGGAGGGTCTGTTCGAGAATTCGAGTGGCAAGTTGTGAGGCCATGGCAGGGTCACGTGCCACGAGGGCCCGGGCGAGGTCCACATGTAGTTCGGTGGCGCGTACGTTGAGTTGCGACGGAGGCAGGTTCTCTCGAACACGAAGACCCGCATCGATTGCCGCAAAGAATTTGGTGATTAGTTGGTTCTTCGATGCCGTCAGCAGTAGCCGGTGGAACAACGAATCCACCTCGAAGAATCGGAAACTGTCCCTCTCCTGGATTGCGGCGTGCATCGCATCCGCGCATCGAACGAGTTCTTGGGCAACCTCGTCGTCAATGCGTTCAGCGGCCAATCGTGCTGCCAAAGGTTCGATTCCTAGGCGCAACTCGATCAGTTCGCGCTGCTGCACAAGAGCATCCGGACCTGAGGCGCGCCACGCAATTATTCGTGGGTTAAGAAGGTCCCAGCGTTCGATAGGAAGCACACGTGTTCCGACCTGTGGCCGTGCCTCCAGTAGCCCCATAGAACTCAGGGTTCGTATGCTCTCGCGAACCACGGATCGGGAGATTCCGAACCGTTCCGTGAGCTGTGCGGCGTAGATGATCTGCTGAGCGGGCATGTGGCCACCCGTGATCTCGTTGCCCAGGGTCTCAACGACGTGGCCGTATAGGCCGCCAGCCGTTCGCAAGCGGTCCGGTTCGGATGCCGGTTTGGATTGCGGCTGAGTTGACACTCGATGCCTCCATCTCTCGCGCGCAGTGTTGCGCCACGACATTGACAATAGTCGGATCGAACTGCCCATCCTGCGACTGAGGAAACGCCGTCACCGACGGCAGGAGGCTCCAACTGACGAGGGTTCCAGAAATTGAGGACCATGTGGGGTATGCTATCGATGTCTTGAGTAAGTATGTTCATCATATTTACCGGACTTAGTTAAACAACGGGGCAGCGAGGCTGCTAGGCCCGACGTACGGGTCGACCGTCACGATTCACGCTATCAAGGAGGATTGTTGTGAAGAAGATCGCCGCATTCGTGGCAACTGCTGCCGCAGTTGCAACCATTGCCGGTTGCTCGGCCGACTCAGATAGTGAGCAGTCAAGTAGCCAGCAGGGTAGTGCCGAGACTTTCAACATCGGAGTGGTCACCCCTTCCGGTGACCATGGATTCACCGGGGAGAGCGTTGCACACGCCAAGGCCGAAGCAACGCAGCTCATGGCCGAGAACGACAACCTAGAGATCACGGTCAAAGATGGGTTGGAAGCTTCGGACCAAATCGCATCCGTGGAGAACCTGCTCGCCGGTGGTGACATGGACCTAATCATGCTGTGGCCGATGGAGGGTGAGGCACTCAGGTCAACCGCACAGAGCATCATTGACGCGGGAGTCAAGCTGGTTATTTACGATCGGCTGATCACTGATTTTGAAGGCCTTTCGGGTCAAATCATGGGTGACAACGTAGGAATTGGAAACATGATGGGCGAGTATGTGACTAAGTTCTACGAAGACGATGACCAGGTCAACTATCTGCGGTTTGTCGGTGATAGCTCGACCGTGACAGGCCAGCGCAACGACGGTTTCGATGCAAAGATTGATCCTGACAAGTTCGTTCAGTTGGCCAACACGTTCGTGACCGACTGGTCTTCCTCGACCGCGCAGAATCAGACAGAGGACTGGCTTAACTCCGCGAGTCCTGACGAGATTGCGAGTCTCGATCTGATCGTCACGCACGATGATGAGATCACAGATGGTGTGATGACTGCTCTTGAGGACTACTCGGGCCCTGGTGATCTCGATGTCAAGCTGATTACTTCCGTCGGCGGTCGTCAAGAGACCCTCGACAAGTTCGAGGGGACCTCGCTTGATACAAAGCTCACCACGTACTATTTCTCACCTTCGTTCATTCGTGAGGCCGAGCGACTCTCAGTAAGCGTCTTGACTGGTGAGCCGTACACGGGTGCCACCGAGACCGACGGTATGTACCTCATCCCTTCGTTCTCCATCAGCAATGCAGGGGATGCCGACTACGACTTCGACGCGTACCGCGCGAGCGAGACGTTCACCGAACGGTATTCCATCGACGGCTGACCGATCGAGTTGTCTCACCGCTGCTCCGCCGACTGGCGGCTGGGGGCCGGGCGTTTACGCCCTGACCATCGGCCGCCAGTCGGCTCTGACCAATGCTCCTTCAGCGGCATACATACTAGGAAAGGACGTCGTGGATGTTTATCGAGATGAAGAACATCACCGTTGACTTTGGGCCGGTGCGCGCCGTTGACGACGTCAGCATCGCCATTGGGCCTGGCGAGATCGTGGGGCTACTAGGTGAGAATGGCGCGGGAAAATCCTCGCTCATGAAGGTGCTGGGTGGCGCGATCGTGCCCACACGCGGCGAGATCGTCATTGACGACAAGACGGAGACCCTCTCGAGCACCAAAACAGCTGCAGAACTGGGCATCAGGTTCATTCATCAGGAGCTGAACTTGTGCGCCGACTTAAAGGTTTTCGAAAACATGTTCCTCGGTGAGGAGCTCCGGCATCCACTTGGATTTCTCGATACCAAAACCATGATTGCTCGCTGCCGCGAGGCGCTCCATCGAGTCCGCGCTGACATCAACCCGGAGTCCGTCGTAAGCGAGTTGCAGGCTGCTGAGAAGCAACTTGTGGAGTGCGCGAAAGCTCTGATCTTCGATGCCCGACTCATCATCATGGATGAACCGTCGACTGCGCTCACCCTCGGGGAGACGGAAAATCTGTTTGAAACGATGCGGAAACTGAAGTCCGAAGGCGTCAGCTTCATCTATATCTCGCACAAAATGCCCGAATTGTTCGATATCTGCGAACGGTACTACGTGCTACGTGACGGTGCGTTGGTGTCAGAGGGAAGTTTCGCCGATATCGACGAGAACGGCATCACCGAGTTGATGATCGGGAGGCAACTGGCCCACGATGCGTTCGACGACCATGTCGATGCGTCCCGCCCGGAGATACTCCTTAAGGCCAAGAGCCTCGCTGGGCCGGGATTCGAGGACGTGAGCTTCGAGTTGCACGCGGGCCAGGTACTTGCGATTACCGGGTTACAAGGCAGCGGACGGGATCAGTTGGCCGACACCTTATTTGGGGCCGCCCCGTTCAGCGGAGAGCTGACGGTCAAGGAGCGACGCGTGCGCTCGGGCACCAGCATCCGATCTTTCATGAAGCGCGGCGTCGCAATGGTGCCGCGGGTGCGCAAGGAGCGCGGAATTCACAACGACCTATCGATCCTCGACAACCACAACATGGCCTACATCAATTCCCGGTCGCGGACACCGTGGGTCAGCAAGGTTGCGGCGCTCAAACGTTATGACAGAGAGCGTAAGGCGATGTCGATAAAGGCCAATCACCCGGCAGACCTCATCACCTCTCTGTCGGGCGGCAATCAGCAAAAGGTCATCCTCGGTAAGTGGCTCGAGGCGAGTGCCGACATCTTGCTACTTGACAATCCGACGCAGGGCATCGATGTCGGCACGAAGTTTGAGATTTACCACCTCATCCTCGATCTCGCGAAGCAGGGGAAGGCAATTGTCGTCTTTAGCGGAGAGCCGCTGGAGATCAGCAAGGTTGCTGACGCCTGCATGGTCATGTTCAAGGGGAGAGTGAACGCGGTCCTAGAGAGGAACCAGATCACGGAGAGGGAGCTAATGTTCTATTCCACGGGCGCAAATGAGAGGGCCAATTGACATGTCGAATACGTCTTTAATGAAAGTGAAGTCTGCGGCGCAGCGGATCAACTTTCGCCATGGGGCCGGCAAACTGGTCACCGAATACAGTTTCGTGCTGTCATTCATCCTTCTCCTCGTCATCGGTACGATCGCCAACGAGAACTTCTTCAGCTGGGCGAACATATCGAACATCTTTGTTCAGAGTTGTATTATCGGGCTAATCGCTCTCGGGATGAGCATGGTGATCTCTGCGGGACAGATCGATATTTCGGTCGGCTCCCAGGTGGCGTTTCTCGGCGGCTTCGGCGTCGTGGTGCTCAACGACACCGGAAGCATCTTGGCCATGCTCGCGTTCTGCGCGATAGCGGGCGCTATCGTCGGTCTCGTCAACGGTCTACTCGTAAGCAAGGGACGGATGCCTTCGATTATCGCAACGCTGGCAATGATGGCCGCGCTCCGCTCCATCATCAACCACTTTGGCTCGGGAGGCCCGTTCACAGTCGACCGCGCGTACTACGACCAATTTCGGCAGATTGCGTCCGGGGGTGTGGATCTTTTCGGACTCACTGTTCCCTATTTCATGATCATATTCATCGTCGCGACGATCATCTTCGATTTGGTGATGAAGCGCACCCGGCTCGGAAAGCACATATATGCCGTCGGGAGCAACGAGGTATCCGCGCGTTTGTCTGGGATCAATGTCGACGCCATCAAGACGGTGGTTTTCATGATCACCGGGCTGATGTGCGGGATTGCCGCACTGCTCTACGCGTCGCGTACAACTGCGGTCGCGGCTTCCAATGCCGGTCTAATGTTCGAGCTGGACGCCATCGCTGCCGTCGCCATCGGCGGCACGGCGATGGCCGGTGGGCGTGGGAAGATTTGGGGCACATTCCTCGGCGTCCTCATGTTCAGCATAATCCGCAACATCCTCACCGCGGCTGATGTATCTACCTTCCTGAATGGTGCGATCAGTGGTGCCATCATTGTCATCGCAGTTCTGTTGCAGAACTTCAACAGGCGGCGGGGGTGATCGAGGAATCGTTGATTCGGGAACCGGCGAATCGCTTTCCGGTCATGGGCACACGCTTGGCGAACACTGGATTCGGCGTGGGTGCTGCGCCAGGTGCTTGAGGCACGGTTGGCGGAGCCACTGCCGAAGCCCGCGACCTAAATGTGGCCCGGCACATTGAGGTCGGCTAGGTCGATGATGATTAAGGAGTGCCAATGACACATGCCCCGATTCGCCTTGGAGTCGTCGGTCTGGGAGCAGTGGCGCAGAGTGTGCACCTGCCGCTTGTCCGCCGCAGGTCCGATCTGTTCACAATCGCAGCGGTGACGGACATCGTGCCTGGCTTGGTTAAGTGTGTGGGCGACGCATTTGGTGTCAGCGAATCCCGTCGTTTCTCCTCGCTACAGGAGCTATTGGACGGCGCGAAACTTGATGCGCTTCTGATTTGCACAGGCGGTTCGCATCGCGAAGCTGTTGTCGCGGGGCTAGGGCGTGGGCTCGCGATCCTCTGTGAAAAGCCGCTTGCGTTCACGATGGAAGAAATTGGTGCGATCCGTCTAGCCATCCCACATGGCCCACCGCGCCTTATGGTCGGCTACATGAAGCAGTATGACCCTGCTGTTTCGCGGGTTGTCGAACTCTTGGAGGAGATCGATGACGTGCGTACGATCGACATTTCTGTACTCCACCCGACGGGCTACTCACAGCTCGAGTTCGCACACGTACTCGACGGCGGACCACCGGACGCTGTAGTGCTTGACCGAATCCTTCGCGAGAATGCCGAAGTACGGCGAACTGCCATGGGCGATGTGACCGACAATTGCTGGAAGCTGTATTCAGGCTCCCTGATGTCGAGCCTGACACACGAGATGTCCATCCTGCGGTTGATCTCGAGCCCACCGACATCTATTGACTACGTGGACGTCTGGCGCCGCCGCTCGGCCCATCAAAGGCATGAGACAGGGCGGGATGAGGCCGCACTAGGTAGCGAGCCACCTTCCATTCGCGTCGCCGGCCTTCTTGATGATGAGGCGCGCTTTGTGATGGATTGGCACTACCTGAATGACTTTCCAGCCTATCGTGAAACCGTGAGAATCATCCATGGTGCCGGATCGCTTGAGTTAGCTTTCCCGTCGCCATACTTGTTGCATGCCCCAACCGTGCTGACGGTAAGGACGGAGTGTCAGGGTGGGGAATCGCGGACAGAGTTCCGCAGCACGGCTGAAGCGTTCGAGATTGAGCTGGAGGCCTTTGCGGCGATGGTGATCGACGGAGTACCACCCCAAACTGGCCTCGCGGGAGCCGAGGCAGACGTCCGGACGAGTCAGGCGATCATGGCAGCCTATGCCCAGAGGGCTGGTTTCGATGTCGGCGGTGAGATTGGCGCTCTATGACGATTGCGCCACTGGACTCGGAAGCGCACGCTGGGTATGAGTTCGACCTCGAGCTGCTTCATCCCGGGTTATGCCGGGAGTCCGCGCTCCTCAACTTGCTAGATTTTGGGCGCAACTTGGTGGGGGTGCTCGTTCGCGCCTTCGTGCGATTGGCAATTCGGACCGGTTTGCCGCTCTCCTCAATGCGGCGGCCTCAGCCAACCTCACCGTGTCACGAGCGGGTGCAACACCGCCAACTCGCCCCGAGTTCGTGTTCCCAGCATCTTGCGCACTACCGGTCGACTGACCAATAGCGCGAGCATTGCCCAGAACTTCATCGCACGAGTTAGGTCACGACTCAACTGTGATCCCTGAAACGGGTTGATACCCGAACGATCAGCAAGCTACGACGCTAGATCGGATACTGGATCGGCTCTGCGTGGACGGCTGCGCAGGCGTCGGTCAGCACCGATAGCAAATCGGAGGCTGCGGAGAACGCCTGCCCGTCGATGACCAGGGGAGCACCAAACACGACCACGGGGGCCCCCAGCCCGGGGCAAGACACCGCTTGCGACATACTGAGGCCTCCGACCGCCTGAACCGGTACCGTCGTGGCGGCGACTATGTGGGAAAGGTCTGTGAGCGGTGTAAGTTCGCGCTCCGGATGTGCGTTGCGGTGATCGAAGCCGACGTGGTGAACCACCATCCCTACTCCGCGCTGCTCCAGACGCACGCACTCGGCAACGCGGTCGGGTGCGCCGAGGTCGTCGCCCATCACCAACATTCCGAATTCTTCGCCGGCCTCTATCACTCGGTCGATCGTTGCGTCATGGGCGCGTCCCATCACGATGACGGCGTCAGCCCCAGCGTCTCCCATCATCACAGCCTCAAGATAACCGCCATCCATCGTCTTGAGATCGACGACGAGTGGGTGGGTCGGGAACTCCTTTCGCAATGCGCGCACCGCGTGCAGTCCCTCCGCAAGTACAAGTGGGGTACCAATCTCGATCCAGTCTGCTCCAGCCTCAACGGCAACTGTCGCAGTGTCGAGGGCCTCCGCAATGTTAGTGAGATCCAATGATATTTGTACCAATGGGTTGGATAGGTTCTCACGGGTAAGGCGGTGGATCGATGACGTTGACACGGAGGCCTCCTCGCGGCTCGGTGCGTCCCATCCACTCTGGACTGAGGATCGAAGGAGGCGCTACTCATAGACTACACTGATCCGATAGATATTATTTATGGAGGTCAACATCATGCGGATTAGTGTCTTCCCAAAGGGGGAGCTCGATGCGCTCGTCGCCAAGTCCATGTCAGTCCTCGACTGGATTCACATCGCCAGCACGTTGCCGATTGAGGGGCTCGAACTGTATTCGCGGTTCTTTGACAATGAGTCGGAGAGTTTTGTTGAGCAGGTCGGGGATGCGCTGGCGCAAACAGAGTTGAGCCTCCCGATGATGTGCTGCTCTCCTGACTTCACTCATCCCGATGCGGATGAACGAGCGAGAGCTGTCGACAACCAGGCGCGGATCATGCGCATCACCCGTGAACTTGGTGGGCCTGGAGCCAGCGTGCGCGTGCTGAGCGGACAGCGGCACCCCGGCGTGAGTGATGAACAAGGTCTGGACTGGGCGGCTGAGAATATCCAATCGTTGCTCCCCCTCGCGCGCGAACTCGGGATCGTCCTGGCAATCGAGAACCACTACAAAGATGGGTTCTGGGAGTACCCGGAATTTGTGCAGAAGCCCGATTTGTTCGTCGAGCTGCTCTCACGGATTGATGACAGAGTGAATTTTGGCGTGCAATTCGATCCTTCGAACGCGATTACCGCGGGGGTGGACTCCGCCGATTTTCTTGAGACGGTGGTTGACCGGACTGTCACCATGCAAGCCTCGGATCGTAGCCTCGCACCTGGCGCGACGCTGGAGTCATTGCGGTTGAGTGATGGCACCATCGGTTACTCGCCGGACTTGAAGCACGGTGTCATCGGCGAAGGGCTTAATGACTACGACAGGATCTTCCGAATCCTGGTGAATGCTGGCTACGACGGGTGGATCAGCGTAGAGGACGGAGTAAACGGGATGGACGAGATGAGGGCATCCGTGGAGTTTCTGCGTCGTGCCCGCGACAAGTACTTCCAGGGCTCCATGGACATCCGGGTAGAAAACCAAGAGCGGGCGCGACTCGCAGAGAAAGGAGCCTGAATAAGATGAAGGCGATTGTAAAGTTCGGATACGGAGACCGTGAGGTCGAGGTAAGGGAAGCTCCCGAGCCGGAACTTGAGCCTGGACAGGTACTCATCGCGACAAAGGCCGTGGGGGTGTGTGGTTCGGACGTGCACATGTGGCGCAACAACCAGAGTTGGGACATAAAGATCCCTGTCACCATGGGCCACGAGACGGCTGGCGTCATCGTGGGCGTGGGTGATGGCGTGGAAGGCTGGTCGCTGGGCGATCGAGTCGTGTGCGAGACAGCCGCCTTCATCTGCGGCCGGTGCGCGCTATGTCGTACGGGTCGGTACAATCTGTGTCCTGATCGAGAAGGTTTCGGTAACTTGCGTGACGGCGCATTCGCCGAGCTTCTGCTCGCCCCGCCGCGAGTGCTGCACCGCATCCCCGAGGGAGTGTCCTTTGAAGAAGCGGCGATGACCGAGCCTTTCGCCGTTGCATACAACGCTCTCGTCGAGCGGTCGACTGTCACCCCAGGAGACCTCGTCGTGATCCAGGGTTTCGGAGCGATCGGCGCACTTAGCCTGCAGGTCGCCCGTTTGCGCGGAGCCTCCACGATCGTGGTGCTCGGCACTGACCGTGACGAACTCCGATTGAATAAGGCGCGGGAGATGGGTGCCGACTACACCGTAAACGTGCAGCGAGAGGATGCCTCCGTTGTCGTCGGTAAACTACATGATGGTCTGGGAGCCGACGTGGTGGTTGACGCGACTGGCGTGAGCCTCGCACTACAGCAGGGCCTTGAACTGGTGCGACCACTCGGCTCCATCGTCAAGATCGGTTGGGGGCCCCAGCCGCTAGGGTTCAGCCTCGATCCTCTCGTGCAGAAAGCAGTGACTCTGTACGGTTCCTTCTCGCATAGCTGGAGTACCTGGGAGCGCGTTCTTGGGCTCTTCGAATCGGGCAGTCTAGATGCCCAAGGGGTCCTCGGCGGTGTGTACAAAGTCGAGGAATGGGAAGAGGCGTTCGAAGCCATGGAGTCCGGACGCAACATCAAGTCCGTCATTGCGATGGGTGTTGCGCTTCCGGCATAGCCCCAACGCGAATCACAGATGGACCTGGCTATTAAGCGGAGCTACCCGACCTGTGATGGTGCCCGGCGAAACTTCTCAGGGATGATTGGCGAATCCTGACGAGCGCCGTCACCAAGGTGACGAACGAAGTTTGAGCGGGGCGGGGGCACTGTCGTCCGTGGCACTTGGTGCTGGAGTCGAACGAGTAGGGCGCGTGCGCCCGTGTCATCGCAGTTGTGGAGCTGATGCAGGTGGTGGCCGAGCAGGATCCGCCCCGCTATTCCACGGGCTTGTTGCGGTATCGACCTACCAGCTCCGGCGCGGCGACCTGCAGGCGCGCAGGCGGTAAACCTTGTGAGATGAGTTCAAGGTCGTCGCAGACCATCTCTCCTATGGAATGGAATGCTTCGGGAATGCCCCCCGCACGGTGTGCTGAGATAACCACATTCGGTAGTTCCAGGAACTCATTGTCTATGGGGATCGGCTCAATCGGCCAGACGTCGATCGCGGCATGAAGCTTGTTATCCCGGACACGTTCAAGCAACGCGACGTAGTCAACGACCGCCGCGCGGCTGACCAGAATCAGGCGAGCTCCGACCGGCAGGAGGTCGAGTTTCTCCGCGCTCAGGAGGTGCTCGCTTTCAGCCGTTGCCGTTGCGAAGACGAACACGAAGTTACTCTCTGCGAGCGTCTGTTCGAGTGATGCCGGTAGAGCACCGGTGTCCACTATGACGCTGCTGGGCAGCCACGGGTCGAAGACTCGCACCTCGGTGTTGAACGGCGCCAATAGTGCATGCAAACTTCGGCCGAGGTTGCCGTACCCGATCAGGCCGACCTTCGCACGACGAAGAAGAATCGAATCTGATGTCGTCGCCGATACCATCCCGTCTGAGCCGGAGCGGGTGGCTCGGTCCTCCCTTGTGATACCACGGGCAATGTCTAGTGCCAATGCCAACGAGTATTCGGCGACGGCCTGGGAATAGGCGGTTCCGCATCCAAGGACCCGGATGCCTCGCGCAAATGCAGCAGGGTAGTCGACGTTAGGGAAGAAGTTGCCTTCGACGTTGATTATCGCGCGGAGTGCTGTCGCATCGCGCAGCGCATTGGAATCCAAGTCAGGTTGTCCCACGACAGCGAACGCATCACGTAGTCGGCGGGCGAAGTCCTCGTCATCTGGGTGTGCCTCGTAGTCGATAACCTCGAAATTGGCATTGAGCCGAGCGAACGTCTCCTCCGTAAAAATGCGATCGCGAAATTGCGGTGTGGGCTTGAAGAGTACGACGGGTCTAGCCATGGCCTTGTTCCTATTCGTCGATTGCGTCGGCGGCAAGCGCGACCAGAGTTTCGCGGGTCGTACCGGTTGAGAATCGACACGGCATCCGCGGAGGACGCGTCGGTCGGTGGTGGGCTCGTCGTGTCCTTGGAGTAAATCATACTTCTACTGTTCGGATTCAATTGATGGCATGTTGCCGACCAAGGAGTGGAAGCGCTCGGCGTTGATTCAGCCCACCCAAAATGCGATGGCGAGTTCGACCTGCCGCCAACGACGCTGACGAAATCCGACCGCCAGTTCGCCCCTGCCCCGTTCACATCACCGGGACATTGCTACGGGCTGCCTTCCAGGTCGCATCCAGCTGCGCCTGGGACACCATCGGAAATCGACTACGACTGTGACTCATCACCACACCCCAATCCAACAAGTGTTGCAACCACCACTCGAACCCGCGCAGTTAC